>ENA-ORXM01002514-ORXM01002514.1-marine-metagenome-genome-assembly--contig:-NODE-2514-length-21041-cov-4.200010_pt1 | contig 21041 bp, 13 predicted proteins | sample MGYA00237867_ERZ511480 | MGnify/ENA primary metagenome ERZ511480 (study PRJEB26309, sample SAMN06266103) | marine metagenome | isolation source: Algal blade | place: United Kingdom:Sidmouth, United...
CGCGAATATGAGCAAATAAAGTCAGAGTTTTTATTATATATGTTCTGCTTATGACTAGGATGCTTTTATAGGACCTTCAATTAATTCTACATAGTTTCTCCCCATTAGCGCCAGTGTTCATTCATATCAATGATCTGATTGCGCCCTGTTACCAGCTTCGCTCTATAACTTCTCCTTGCTTCTTTCGATTGAGGATTTCCTAGGTTATTCGGCGTGGTCAGATCGGGATTCACTCTAAACCTAAGAGGGACGGGCTTTCACCGTCATAAATTTAGCAGTTAAGATTTAAATAAGACCAGATCAAATGGCTTAAGTAATCTCCTTAGTTTATATATGATTATGCAGTGTATATATGCATACTTTCGCTAAGAACGAACCGCACTTCTTCAGTCATACCATCATGGCTTTCAAAGTCATGAGCTGTTGCAATACCGAACCAAATCCTACGGGTTGTAGGGTCATTAGCCAAACCTTGGCTAAATTTTGGGAATTTTGTTGTTGCCATAATGTCATAAAATAAACTTATTAAAATAAATTATTAATCAGAAATCAATTGAAATTACCACATTTCTAATTTTGGGTTTTGGATCATTTAATAAAAAAGTTGACATTTCTGCCAATTAGTGGTTTAAGCAATTGATAGAAATAATTCAACTCATAATTTTAGCTTTTTAACTTTAATATTTTTATTAACGTGGTTTTTAAAAATAAAGTATAAACTAACGTTTACGTGTGTTTACTTAATAAATTAATAAAAAATATTCCCGTTTACTTAATTAAAAACTAGATAATAAATTTTTTAATTTTTAGCCGATTTTATACTTTCATTTAATGGCTTCTTTGCACGAGACTGACGGGACTCGAACCCGCAACTTCTACCGTGACAGGGTAGTGCTCTAACCAATTGAACTACAGTCCCAGAAATATTTTTTTAGTTTTTGTTTATAAGTTGAGAATATTTTAGCCTTTAAAATAAAGCAAACTATTTCTTTTGCTTTTTCTATTTAAGTTGTAAATTACTTTTCTATCTACTTTTATTGAGGTTATGTTTAAAATCGCAAAATTGCTGACTTGGAGAAAGGGCAAACAACTTTCCTAAGAATAATCTTATTCAATTTCAGTTTCAAAAATATAACACCTTAATAACAATTTAGGAATAACTTAAATGAAACAAGATTAAATGAAAGGATTGTGACTTCACCTAAGTTTATTTGCAAGATTTCTTAGTTAAATTCGTCCTAGAAACTAATATTGATAAAATAGAAAACTATCAATACCAGATTATTGGACAATTTGCAAGCCCAGTATTTGCAGTTAAGAAAGTAGTATTCAGTAAAAATAAAATAACATCTGGCGTGGATGGTGCCGTGTTTTGAATAGCAGATAGTACTAATACTGGAGCACATCGATCGTACATAGTTAGAATACCCAAAGGAGGCTTTTCATTCGAAAAATTTTTTTATTAGTATTTTACCGGTATCTTTTCATAAAAGTTTTTAGTTTGTTTACCATTTTCCGTCTGAACCAAAGCAAACCAACTTAGTTTCGGTTTCAGAAAAAATCAATGCATACAGGACGTTGCTACTTATATAAAATTAACTTGTGATAGTATCAACGATAAAAGATACGTTCTTGAAATGGATATTAGAAAAATTTTCGATATAATCAATAAAGAGGCTAAATAATTTATCTGTACCTTATAAATACCTGATCAAATTACTCAATTCAGAGGTTATGGATAATGGAAATTCTCTCTAACCCTCTTTTAGTTGTGAAGTTTGTCGACCGAAGATTGAAATTTAATGCTTGATATTAGATTTTTAAAATCATCTGCAAACATTTTACGCTTAATAAATTCGATTAAGATTTGCATCCTATATATTAGGTTGATCTGCTTTTAGAACAAACACTAAACGTCACTTTTTTATTTTTACTGTTCTTTAGTTTTTATTTTTTTTTTGAATTGCTTATTTTAAGATTAGAAATGAGCAAAACTTCGTATTCGTAGCATAGTCGTTTTAAAAGATCATTTAAAATAAGATTGGTTAATATTATTCTATAAAGTTTTATAATTAAATTAACAGTGAAAATTCGAATAAAAAACTTTAATGTTATGCTTCTATTAGTTTTATTAAGTAAAAAATAAATAAATTTAATCAAAGCATTTCTAAAAAAAGTACCATTGCTCTCGATTTTTAAGCAGCGTGAATAAATCGAAAAAGACCTAGCTTTCAGTATTTTAAAATAATTTTAACTAATCGCTTAACCTTACTATAAAATATTATATGTTTCTTAGTTTGGTTTTTTTTTATAATAAAAATTTATAACTCAACTTTAAGTTGAGTTATAAATAAAGATTAAAAAGTTTAAGTTTAATTTTAGGTTTAGAAAAACTAAGATAAAATAATCATTTGAAGTAAATTTATTCCCAAAGAATACGCTGCAATCGAAATCTCCAAGCTTCATGTTGATGCCTTGGGGTTTCAATAATCCCATCTCGTTTTAATAAATCTCTCATTTGTTTTTCTTCTTGTTTTGAATATGGTAGAGAAGCATTCGATTCATATTCAACGTTTGTTTTAAGGGTATAATTGGTTAAAAGCCCTTGTCTTACGTGATCTTTAGTAAAGTAATTTAAATTGGTAATTAGACTTTGATTCAGCTGCATTAAAAAAACTAACTGTACCCAAATCTCCAATTTTTTTAAATTTAAAATAAGTATGCAAACCTCCTTACGCTTGAAGGAATTCCATAATCGCAACGGGATCGAATTTATCCGGTGTTATAATTTTTTTTGCAGTAGATTTAATAACACGAATAATTGAACTGTTATTCGTTAGAATGGGTTTCATTACAGTTTTTTAATATAACATCTAATATAAAGTTTGAATTTTTTATATTAAATTTAAACAAACCTTAACAACAAAAGATTTTCATTTGTTTTGTAGAGTGTAGACTCTGCCAAACATTTTAGTGTTTATCTTTATGCGCCAAACAAAGCATACACTAAAACAGCAAAAATTATACTTTTTGATTTTTTACAATAGGCAAAAAATTGGTAAATGTTAATGTTCATAACAAGTTTTTATTTTAAGCAACAATTATATTAAGGTTTTCTATTATGATTTTAATAAAATCGAATTATTTTTAAATGTAGTTTTATTAAAAACTTAGATTATAAAAGGTTAACTTAAATTTATAAAGAATTAATAAAAATTATATATTGTTTAAATACGTGTGGGATATGCAACAAAAATAAGGTAAAAATGAAATTTCAGAAACTTAAAAAGTTGGTCTTATTAACAATCCACCTAATGATAAAAGTTGTTCTTGTTAACCACCCACCTAATTCTTATTATCCACCCACCTAATGAAAAAAGTGAAGAAAAAACGCCTTAGCTTGAAGTCGCACATTCAGAGTTTAGTCCAGCAAATTTGGGAAACTTATTTTACCTCTCAACTTATTTTACCTCTCAAATGTATGTAATTTTAAAACCCAAACTTACTATTGTTATTATAAATGATATTTATTTTTGGCCCTTATTAGATTTTTTAACAAAAGAAATTACAGATTTAAATCACAGTTTTAATAAAACTTTACTGTTTCACAATTAACCACTTCACTTTTTAAATTTTTAGTTTTTTTTTCGTCTCAACTTTAAGAATTTATAAATAATTATCTTAGTTTAAACTTTATTTTTTAATTTTGTTATCACAATCTTCGAAATTAGAATTTTTACTTTTGTAAAAATTTGTTTTTACAAAAGTAAAACCTTCGGTCAAAAGTAAACCTGATAATTATAATAGCATTTAATAAAAATTAAAGATTTCATCGGTTTTTGGTTTATCACCCAGTTTTTTATATTTATAAATTTTTTATGTTTATATATAATAGTTATAATAGTAGAATATGGTCATCAACGATAAGGCTCCACTTAAAGTGGAGCCTCATTCACAAGAAGAAGTTAAAGGTTTGTTTAGTTTTTATTAAAACTCAGTTCGTACAAAACAATGTTTTTCGATATTTAAATAAATACTTTTAAATAGCCTTTTTTGCAAGCGGCGTATCAAACTTAGTAGGTATTAAGCCATCTAAGTCTTCGTTTGGATAACGTGCTGTTGCGATTTTAACGCAGGTTTTAGTATCATTTAAATTTTTATCAATCTGTTCAAATATACGACCGTCGAGTAACTCCGACCCACCCCCCAAAGCTTGAGTGATGCCGACTATAAGGTTGATATTTTGCTAACCCAATTGATTTAAAGGCTTGACCAATTTATTTTGGAAAGGTAAACTGGCTTTTTTCGACGACTATCGTATTATGATCAAAACGGTCTTCCACATAAGTTCCGGTATTCACAAAACCGATTTTAGTCCAAACAATTTCGCCTTTCTTATCGGAACTTGAATATTTCAGTTGAACAACATACGCGGTAACATGCGTTACGTCGGAGTTATTTGGACGAGGTTTATGATACGCTTTAAAGTAGAAAGCGTGCAACTATTTAAGAAAAGGATTCTGGCGATCTGCTAAAGAGCTATACGTATGCGCCTGTTTTAGTAAGACCGTTCCATTTTGTTACGTGATATAAGAAATTACGACTAGACCTTGGACGAGAAATGTGGTTTTGAATTCTATTTTTAGTCCAAAAAGTGGTTATAACATTGGTTTCATTACGACTTTTCCCATCAAAATAGCCCGTAAAATACGCTCCTCTAAGTTTACTATGTAATGTTGCCTAAGGATGTATCAAAGGGATACATATTTAAAACAACCTTATGTTTTATTGCATGCCTAGTCTGCTTAAACAACGTTGAGGTTACATTATAACTTATTTGATTTGCCTATAACCGGTACATAATTTATAGCCAGTTTAATACTTATAGAAACGTAAAATAAAATAATACTAAATAAAACTTAAACTTAAATAAAACTTTTATAATAAAAGTTTTATTTAAGTTTAAGTTTCAAATAAATATAGACGTCTAAATTTCAAATAACATTGACATCTAAATTTCGACTATTACATTGTAAAACGTATAGAAGTTCATTTAAATTAAGTAGTTTTTTAAAAAAACTTAATTTAAATAAAAATTAAACATTTAAGTTTAGATAATTTGTTAAAAAAGCGCATATCCACTCAAAACCATTTTGAAATCACACATGTTTTGGTTGATTATTTATTCAACTGATAACCCAATTGGAACTGGTTTTAAATGATAAACATTTAGATTCACAAAATAAATAAAAAGTGTCTTGTTGTTTATTAAATAAGCATACACTTGAATATTCGTTGGGCCAAATAAATAACCGTAATGAAAAATCAGTGAAAGTTCTAAAGGTTTTAGTACTTTAGTATTCATGAATAGAAAACCATAATTTTTATAAACTGAAAACGAGAATTGGCTGCTCAGTTTTAATTTTTGAAATAAACAACCGTAATTGTATACAAATGCCAGGTTTAAAATGGTCATTAAAGGTTTCTTATTTGACGATGATTGAAATAAACAGCCATAATTGTACACAAATGCAAGATTTAAAATGGTAACCAAGGGTTTCTTGTTTGACGAGGGGTGAAATAAACAGCCATAATTATACACAAATGCAAGACTTGTGCTTGTAATAAAAGGTTTCTTATTTGGTAATGATTGAAATAGGCAACCGTAATAATAAAAAACGCACCCTTCAAAACTAGAAGGTATATTTTTAAATTGAGTAAATTGAAAATTTATGCAATAAATATATTGATAGTATTCTAAATTGAACAACAATGGTACGTTATTTAAAGGTTTCTTTAAATATGTAGATTGGTCTAAAAAACGTTTGACTATACGTTTAGCGTCTAATCCGGTCATACGGTTATTTACATAAAATTCGTGTACTAATAAATCAAATAACGGACGGTTTGCTTCAAATAAAGCAAAGGTTTTGTTGAAGCTTTCAAAAATTAATTGACCAAACATTTTTTCAACTTTCGTTGAAGCAAAGCCATTCCAGGTAATATCTGCGGAATTAATTAAACTATTAATGGTTTCTTCATTTAACGAAGTAAAGTTAATACTTTGACCTTTAGCCTCATTAACCGCTTCTTGAACTTTTTCGTTTTTTTGGTCAACCGGATTTACACTTTCGTTTGTATTTTTTATTTGTTCAATGTTTTCAATTTTTTGCATATTTTTGATTTCTTCCGTGTTTTTTGCTTCTTTATTATTTTGATTATTTAAAATTTCAATTTCAGTTGGGCCATTAAACATTTGAGCATACCCGACATTATGAATAGAATTTAAAGTAAACGCTTCGTGCATAGCAGGTTCATAGAGTGCGTTCGGATTAAATACCTTCCCTTCGTTTTCCGTTTCATAAAAAGTAGTCCATTGACCATCAGCAAAAACTAAATTTGTCGATTCATAGCGTAATTTAGATTGCCACCAATATGGGATTGTTTCAAGACTATTTTGTAAATCTAACTCGGCTGTGCCTTTACCAATACCTTCATTTGACTCTGCTAAGTTTATTTTATTCAATACGTTTGGCACACTTGGCACCATTGTTTGATTTAAAAAAGCTGAATCTATATGGTAATATAGTCCTTTTTCAACCATAATATTTGCTAACCAACCCATTTGTTGTAATTCTTCTAGTCCAATATCAGAATAATTTAAACTTTTTCGTTCCCCATTGACTTCGATTAGATTCGCTTGATAATTAGTTAATAACATATGTTCACCAGCTTTACCGGCAATTAAAGCTAATAAATAGCTTTCAAATTGACGTCTAGCAATTAGTTGAGAAGCTAACGATTGAACAAACGTTTCTTGTGTAAATCGCCCTTGATGTAACGTTTTAATATTAGACCAAAGTGTTAAAACTAATGCATCAAATAAGTTATCTTCAAGTAAACCAATGACCAATGCTTTTCCGGCATTGTAATATGCTGCACGTTGTAACATTAATTCATCACCAAAAAATTGGCTTTGTAATGTTGCACATTTTTTAGTATGTTGTGGTAGAATGGTCGAACTTTCAAAAGAAGTGATAAGATTATAATTAACAAGGTTTCTGTTTGAAGGACAAATTCGTTGAAAATTAGAATCCATATAGTCGGCTTCTTGTTCTGATTCGTGTTGAACATAAATTTTTTTTATTCGGATTGCCATTGGATTATCTATGTTATAGGCACTATCTATTAATAACCAGTAGCCAATTATAGTATATTTATTAAAGCCAAACAGACGATGACTATAGTCGCCAAAGTCAACAATTGTTGTATTAAACCCTTCTATGCTTTTACCATATTTGTCTACGATTTTAGAACGCAATTTTTCAGAGGTTGAAGCATCAAGGTCTTGAAAAAGAGTATTAAGATACTTTAGACCCACTTGCTGATAATGTTGAAAATCTTTAAATGTACCAATATTATAGGCGGAAGCTATTAGACAAAGGAGTCTTAATTGCTTAAAACGATGCTGATAGATTTTTTTTGCAATTGCACTTACATTTAATTTAGAAGGTTGATGTGGGGCCGAAACATCAGCGCCTTTTGAAGGATCCATATAAATTCGTTTTTCAACAAAAACACCATCAATGTGAGTAACAAGATAAGTCGCTTTCGATTCTATAGTTTCAATGTTTTTAGTGATAAAAACAAACGTTTGTTGACTTAATAAGTCATAGATGGATGGGATAAAAAAGCGTTTATGAAATTGACGATTTAATCGATGTGCAGCCTGAATAACATAAAGATTTTGAAATTTAACAGTTTGAATACCATATTCTAAAGTTGCGTTAGTATGTGGTGGAAGAACACGTTTTTGAAAGCGATCCTGTTTTGTTAAATCTAAACTTTGTCGAATTAATGCTAATGTTGAAATATTCATTGCTGTTTTTAAGTGAGCCGAACTCAGTCCACCTGTTTGCCCTTGACTTGCAAAAAATTCCCAATCGGCGTTTATATCATAAGTATTTCCTGCATAAAATTTTAATAGTTCTAAACGTTTTTGTTTGTTTGGCAAATCTAAATAAACAATTTCACCAAGACGACCAGGTCGAGTTAAAGCAGGGTCAATAACATCAGGACGATTTGTTGCTCCAATGACTACCACATTTTCTCTTTGGCTCATACCATCTAATTCACATAGTAAAACAGTAACACTATCAATGTTTGCCTGTTTTGTTGCATGATTTTCTAAATAATATTGCACATCTAAATGTGGCAATTTATAACCTAATGATGAGTTAAAACGTTGCTTAGCCGTTCGAGGACGAAGTAAAGCATTAGCAATTTGTGGATTTTTGATTGACCAATAACTTGAATCACTATGATTTAAATCAAGCTCTTGTTGAATAATGTTTATTTTTTGCCAAGAGCTCAACGCTTGGTGTCTTATAAAATGGGGACGCCCATAGAATAATGACGGCCCTAACGGGTTTTGATCTTCTACTCCCAATACCGAACTTCGACGACGTGCAATCGCATCTATTTCATCAATAAAAAGAATAGATGGACTTCTAAACTTGGCAGTTTTGAACAATTTACGAACAACGGTTGTAATTTGATATTCAGCAAGCTGCTGTGGATTATATGCGTCACCAGTCTTTTTTTCATAAGCATTTGTGATAATTGGACATTTAGTTTCACCTGCGAGTGCTTGAACTAAAAATGTTTTACCTGTACCTGGTGCTCCTACTAATAAGAACCCAGTATTAACAATATTACTTGAATAAACATGATTTTGCGAATATTCTTCTACTGTTTGTTTTAATAATGCAGTTTCTGCTGAACGATAAGCTTGTTGGTTTTGTACATAATCCCATGAAAATTTTGGTTTAATCAGCATAAGTTTGTCCAAAATTGGAATTTCAGAAAACCAATAATGTTTACTCCGTAAAAATAAAATTACAGGTAAAAAACGATGCACTAAATCATGGGCACCCATGAAATCAGAAAACGTTACTTTAATATCTTTAGCTGGTATAACAAAATCCCCTAAACTTTTAAAACTTATTAAATCTTGAAATCTGATAGTTAGTAAAAATTGCTCTAATCCTTCCCAAAAAGAATCTGAATAATCATGATAAATACGTCGACTAACGTTTATAAAATAAATACATAAAGCAATTTGGCCTAAAAATATAGGGTCCAAGATATCACATCTTACAAACAGTTTAGAACGAAAACGGTTATTATAATAAGTTAAACGGTTCAGTTTACGATCATAACGATAACTTGTTAGATCTGAATTATACTTTGTGCCAATGTCAAAATGCGTTTTGAAATGATCTAAATCAATTTTAGTACCCATAAATTTAGGTTCATAAGTTCGAGTTTGAGAATGAGTAGTAGGAAAAACGGTTGCTAATTTTCGCTTTGGTAACGGACGTCTATTATCCGCGATAACATCTAAAGTGTTATTGTCACTATCGAATTGAACATTTTTAGCATCTTCAAATTCTAATGTAAAAGGTAAATCTAAGGCAATGGTTACTTTTTTATTTTCATTATCGGATTCAGGCGAATAAATATAATTTAATTTTTCTTTTTTGTGGTAGTTAAATTTTTTCGGTTCAGGTGTTTGTTCCACAAATTTAACACCCGCATCTTGTGTTCCTTGCCCATAAAAAGTACCTTTTAGCATGCCGGAAGGGTTTTGTGATTCCAAAATTTGTGGATCGGCTATACGTTGCATCGACACTGGAGTGGCCATTTTTGACCAAGGGTCTGGCCTTTCGTAAGGAATTAATGCTTCATGAATTGGCGGTTGATACGTAATTTCTTTTTCTTTTTTGTTGAATAGGACATCTAAAAAACCTTTTCTTTTTGGTATTTGTGGTATTTGAATCGTATCTTTTGGTGTTAATGCTAATTGTAACACTTGCTTAAATACCCAGTGGTTTAATTCTGGGGGCCCTACAATTCTAATATAAACATCATCCTCGATACTTGAACCTTTTATAAACCATCGATTTTCCCAACGAGCTTGTTTGATATAAAGGTCCTTTAGAGTAGAATCTGGAAAAACATAACCTGATAACTGTCGCTTTAAAAATTCAGAATCTGCCTTTATTATCCGCCTTCTCACTTTTTGTTGTTGTTTAGATAATTTAGGATAACGCCTTACACGTAAACCTTCAATCGTTGGAGGCGTTTTTAAAGCCGAGTTTAAATTAAAGGCTAAATAAAATGGTTGACTTTGTATATTATTTTTAGCTAATTTACCCTCGATATATTTAAATAAAGTTTTTTGAAAATTTGGTAATATGCGATGGTTCGCATGCTTTTGTTTCCGAATATATTCTGCACTAGCATTTTTGATTTCTTTTTCTTCCGTTTCTATATAACCATATGGATTGAGTTTATCCCCTTGAGATTCATATTTAAAATGAGATGTTAAATTTTTATTGACCATGTCGTTTTCAATATCAGGTTCCTGATCTTCTTTTGAAAACTGTTTGACGTCTTCTATTAAAGCTTTTTGTAAACGATATTCAATTATACGATCGCGAGTTAATCTTTGCTCTGGTTTGGGTTGTTTATAAGTAATAAACTTTGCTAACTGACGACTTACATTATATTTGTCATTAAAATAGAAATCAATTTCAAATACTTCATCTTCAATTTCAATCATAGCCCCTTGATGAACATACATTCCAACAACTTCTCTAAAAACACCCAAACAGTTTGCCGTCTTATACTGAAGATAACGTTGATAATCAGCAACAGGAGGCTCCGAAAATAGGTTTTCTTGAATTAAAAGATTCCTTACAAAATCAAGATGTGTTATAGTAGGTTGAGAAAACTCAAGTTTAGATTTATTTTTTAAAGTTTTTTTGATTGATTGTTTTATCGGCGTTTCAACTGACTGTTGAAACACCTTGTCAAATAATGGAGCGTGTTTGTGCCCATGCCTATGCCCATTTCTGTGTTTTCTGTGACGGGATTTTAATTTTTTAGTTGGAATTTGTTCAATGGCAAAAGTATTGCCTAAATTTGTTGGAATAACGTCGAAACGAATATAATGTTGTTGAAAATATTGTAATGAAAATAGTTGCGATTGTGTATAATTAGATTTTGATGCAAGTTCAATGTTTTCATTAAATTTTCGTATGAAATTAAGAAGTTTTCTTGACTTGAAACAAATGTTGTATTCTCGATTTAATAAAAAAAAAGTTTTTGGGGTATTGGATTTTAAATCATTTGCTATAAACGCACTTCCCAAAAATTTATCTGTAACTAAACGAGAATCAGGGCTAAAACGAATAAACGTTGATCCAGGATAATAGTTAATTCGTCTAAAAGTTTCCCAATTTATTTTTTTTAAATAAGATACCGATTTGCATGTATTTAAAGTTATTTTTTCGGGATGACTCATAACCGCTTTTAAACCTGGAAAACGAGTACTTAGAAGTTGACCACGGCCCTCATTTGGCGCGGTTGCGAAAAAATATAAACCATAAGCAAATGCAGGACTTAAAACTATTGTTAAAAACTTGGTTGGGAATTTTTTTAATATTAAATTTATTCTGCGTCTAGAAACTTTCCATATTTCGACGTTTTTACGCCGTGATATTTTCCAGAGAAGCCACTTTTGCTTTAAATAATCAATTGCAATTTTTATTACATATGAATTTGTTACTCTTTTTGAAACGCCTGGTATTGTGAGACCTTCACGTTCAAGCTGTTTATAAACATGGTAATTAATACCATTTATTAGATTTTTATGATAAATACGCTTACTTTTTTGACTTGCTTCACTCCGACCACCTTTTCCACTCTTTCCACTCTTTCCACTCTTTCCACTCTTTCCACTCTTTTCACTCGCTTCACTCCTTAGAGCGTCAGCCCTGTCGAGAATACCTTGACGAAACTTGTCTTGATTACTTTGGTTTTTCCAAAGATTTGCAATTACAAGTTTTTTCTGTAGTGGCTTTTTATCACTACTTCTTTTCTGTACCTCAAAGACTTGGCCGTTTGCATCGGCGATAAAAACGGACTTTCTCTTTTGATTAGTTGCCGGATCTGATGAACTTTTTTCACTAATTTTTTTATTAGAAAAATTTTCATCATCCGACGAATTATAATACCATGAAGGCTTAGCTACCATGATTTATTAGTTAAATAGAAATATTTATAAAAAATATCAAGGGATATTTTCCGTAAATATTAGAGGATAATCTTTTAAGATTACCGTAAAGTAATAACAACACTAACAAAGGTTAGTTTTCCTGGCACTTTTAAATAAACGTTAACGTTTTCAAATTAAGTAGCCTATTAAAAAAAAAAAAATAAAACACATCATTACATTCGCAATTCGCAAAACATTATATTAGCAAACGTGTAATGAGAATGGTTTTGTAATCTTCCCATCTACTTACACGTTGTGCGAATTCGCTAATAATTAACAAAACTTAACAAAAACTATAAAAATTACAAAGACGATTGATTCAAAGTTATCGATTTCTTATTTTGTAGTTTTTGTCGTTTTGGTTGTTTTTGTTGTTTGCTTTTGAATTTAAGACTAAATAATTTTTAAACAATAAATGAATTTAGTAAACCTACGGCAAATACTAAAATAAACCAAACGCTCACACCTGAAAAAACAACGTTTTTTCGCTCTGTCCAGCCATTTGGTAATGCAAAAATAACTGGCACACCAACCACCAATAAAAAGGAAACGGCTACAAAAGCAAATAAAGTTAATTGAAAAATAGGTGTCATAAACTAAACAAAAAAGAAACGCACAACGTATAAAGTCTTTAAATTCAAACCGCTAACCAGTGCTTTTCAAAATGGTTTTGTTTTATTTATAACAAATTTTCAAAACGGTTACAAAAGGAGCAAAGTTTTTGATATTTAGCTACGTTTATACATAGCAATACCTAGACGTAAAGCAAAAATACCATTAATAAGAGCAATAAATAAACCGATAAATATTTGATTTTCTTGAATCATGTGAGAAAAGTTTAACATTAATAATCGACTTAATGGTCTTTTCTTCATTCCCAAATTTTAAAACCAAATTAAATTACTATTTCTAAAAGATTTAAATGTATGGTTCTATTTTAATCTTTCTTTGACGACGTCTCTTCGTCTTTAGGTAGTACTACGGTTTCTTTAAGTAATATTACGGTTTCTTTTGGTGTCTCCGAAACTTTTTTTTGCCATTTTTCAGGGGTAGGCCCTTGACCGTTCTTTAAAGCTTTCCGAAGCTCTTCAATTTTTTTGCCAGTTTTAAATTTTAAATTTTAAATTTCCGGAGACCCGTCATTATTATTCAAAAGGGTCATCCGCTCATCAAATGTCTTGATCCAAAGGATTTTGAGTGGCCTCAAGACTAACACTGGTATTTGAATTGTCACCAGTATCAGCACTAACCCCGGTCTCAGAATTATCGGAAGAGCCATCCCCGAAAAGCTTTAGCCATGCGCATCAACTAACCTTGATAATCGTCTTCCAGATCCGGGGTTGATCAAAATCAAAATCATGGGATCGGATTCAATGTCGGCTAAAATCGCTAAGGCACCTCAATGCCAACTACCACTCCCTCTGTGCCCATAAAAAATTTCTGAGGGAAGCGAGCGGTAGTTAGACCATAAGTCGTACGATTTATTACAGGCGACCCAAGCCAAAACCTTTGAATCAATGTTTCTTTAGGCGGTGACGAATTTACACTTTTATTTGTCATTTTCATTTTTGCGCCCCTTAAAGCCCACTTTCTGATGATGTAGATAACAATACTACAATTAAAGGTCCCGCCGCCACGATGGTAACTAAAGCTGCTAATTGCAATAAAAGTTCTAAATTCATGAATTATTAAATAAAATAAAAAAATTGCCGGGAAATGACATAAGTTTTGATTTTGGTTCCCGGGATTAAAAATTGTAAAACCGTATTGAATTTGTTACGGTATTTAGAATTTATAAATTAAATGATCAACAAAACTAAAGATGATTGGGTTTTAATTAACGTTCAAAGACACATATATTTTCGCAAATTTTAACTTAACGAAAACTTACTGAAGCTTGCCATACAAAAGCTAGCAATAGGAAAAGTACTGGAATGATGGGTAATACGTCAACAATTGGATCAAAAGGCGCATAAGCTTCCGGTAATTTTGCTAAAGTGTAAGCAATCATAGTAAAACATGAATTTCAGTTAACTTTTTTAACAACCATTAAAGGATTTTTTGTCAAATAAACAAAAAAGTTTATTTTTGATTATAAAGATGAACCTAAACCAGAATAAGCTCCATAAAAGAAAACACTTAATAAACCTAATGCTGCAAGGCCTACAACGACTCCCACTAGCCATAATGGAATACGGCCTGTTGTTCCAATATTAGACATGTATTTACCTTTATTTAAGCATAGTTAACAATGTAAAAGTTTAATTGTTTTAGTTCTATCACAGTTAAATAAATAGCACTGATTTCTTTGTAAAATAACAGTTTAGTAACAAACCAAAAAAAATTTAGTGAGTTTTATTGCATAAAAGTCAACATTTTGTTTTAAAATGGCGTAAATAACTAAAAGAGTCAATCATTTATAAAAATTTAATTAAAAATATAACTTGAAAATAAAACCGCTAAAACAAAAATTAATAATAAGCCCCAATATAAACTCGTTCGGTTTAATTCTACAGTTTGTTTATTTGGATTTGCTTTAACCATTATTTAAACTTTATTTAAAAATCGATTTAATATTCTTTTCTTCATAAACGCATGAAATAAACCTTCGGCTCCCTTCGGCTCCAACATAAACTATTTGTTCATAGTTAAAACAGACGTCATTTTAACGTTGAATAAATTGCATTGCTGTAATCGCCCCTAAAAAAAACACTGTTGGTACGGCTAAGGCATGAATTGATAACCAACGAATAGTAAAAATTGGATAATTACGCAATGTGTTTTTAGTAGTCATAATTTGGTTTTGTTAATAAAAACCGTTGTAAAGGTTTTTGATGGTATAAAAATTTTAAGTCTGACTTAAAATATCAAAAAAAAATCGGGTAAAATCAAGATTAAAAAAGTATGGAAACTCAAGATTGAATCTCTTAATTTTTCAATTATAAAAAACTATTTAAAAATAAGTAATTTGACAAAATTTTTAATTTTATGTATAATATTTTTATAATTGATATGCTCTGCTGTTTTTCGTTGTACTAAAACAGATTAGATTGGCTGAAACGTGTAAGCTTTTAATAAACTTTTTGAGTTTTTGGATTTGACGTTTTTATTTTTTTTTATTACTGCTTTTTTATTTTTAGATTTGTCGCTTTCATTTTTTTTTATTAAATCTGAAGCATTATCGAGTTTAAAAAAGTTTTTCAAACTGATTATTTATAACGCTTATACATAAAAAAGATTTTTTTCATATTAAACATTTGTTGTCTTTTAGTGCTTAGTAATCAGTTAGCTAACATCAGATAATTTTTTAACTTGGTCTAAAGCATTAAATCTATTTGTAATTAACGGCGTTTCTTGGCGTTGTTCAGTGAAATATTCATTTGGACGCGGTGTTCCAAATACATCATAAGCTAAACCAGTACTTACAAACAACCAACCAGCAATAAATAATGAAGGAATGGTGATGCTATGAATAACCCAATATCGAATACTTGTTAAAATATCAGAAAAGGGGCGTTCACCGGTAATACCTGCCATAATGAAAATTTTTTACTACTATAATTACTAAAATATTAAAATAACGCTAATTTAAGTTTATTACGGTTTATTAGCTTAACCTTTTTATGAACAAACTTAGTTACAATGTAAAAAAAGTTTTTATAAACTTAATTTTTACATTGTAAACTAAAAAGGCTTTGTTGACAAAATTTAATGCAATGAAGTTATTGCAACTCGTTTACTCGAACTTACAAATGAAGTATGTAACTTTTTAGTTTAATAAAGCACTACATGTTTTTTTTTATTTTCTTCTTATTTTTATTGAATTTTTCTTTTTAAATTTATAACGTTAGATTATTTAACGCATGCTCTAACTATAAATTTTTTTATTCAATTATTTAACTCATTTAACTCATCGTTAAACGCTCTATTTTTTCAAATTCAAAACTATTTGAATTCACGATCCTTGGAATCCAAGATCTTTTAAACTCAAAACCCTTTACAGTTCAAGACCTTTAGAATCTAAAACTTTTTGTCGGACCAATTGCTTTAATTGTAAATTGAACTTTTTCTTTTAAAAGAGTTCGTATATAAAACTGATCATTATTTAACTATGATTTCGTTGATTTTTAGTTTTTGTTTCCTGTGGAACCGAAGGTTTGTTTTTTGCGGCCTGCGGTTCCCAAAAGTAAAAACAAAAGCATGAGAACTAAATTTAGTAACTAGTGTTTGTTCTTCAACCCAGTAGCTAATAAGTTAAATTTAGTAATAAAGCACCTCGCAATATAATTTTTCAATTATAGTATTTAAATTATAAAGTAAAAAGTCTTTTTAGACTATTTTTAGTAATTTTTTTTTTCAATTATACTATTTAGAGTTTATTTTTGCTCTATTTTAAATTATATTTATTCAAGTCTACTAAAATACATTTTTTTATTTTTAATAAAACACGTTTGTCCATTTAATAATTTTTAATTTTAGTTTTTTTGTTTGTGTTCTAATCATTACTATCTCAATGTTTGCCAAGCCACAGCCATTAAAAATTACTGTCCTAGTGCTTGCCACCCCATCGCTACATCATCTAAAATAACTGAACTGTTATAAATTTCTAAAATAATTACTAAAAAAACTGCAAATAACCCCATAAAAATTCCCATTAATACAGTTGTTCCCCAACCTGGTGCAACTTTTCCATATTCTGAATTTAAAGGTCTTAATAATGAGCCAACTGTTGTTACAGTACCAAGAGGTGCTGCTTGTTCTGCAGGTTTTTGCGATTGTTTACTTGTTGATTTTTTTGTAGCCATTAGGAGAATAATATCAATAGCTTTTCTTTCTTGATTAAAATTATTTATTGAACAAACATTTAATAGTTTGTTTTATTGTAAACAAAATTTGAACGTTCTGCATCAGATCTTCTAAGGGCAGATTGTTTATGAATTTAAAAACTTTTTACTCATCAAAGTAAAATAGATTATTATTTAAATTTAAACAAATAAAATTATTATTTAAGCAAAGTTTAACACTATTTAAATAAATCACGAATTATTTAATAATACGTGGCGGTTCACGGAAGAAAATAGAGAAGAAAATAATTCCTAGTGTACCAATTAAAAGAAACGTATAAACTAATGCTTCCATAAAAAATTAAAGTAAATGAATAAATGATTTTGTATTTACCAATGCTTCATAAACAAAATCATTAAATAAAAAAAATAAAAACGGTTAGTCAGAACTACTATGTTTATCAAAAATTTAGTAGTGATTTATTTTACGCATTTTTTATACTACGCCTACTATAAGTCCTGTAAATATTAGATTTTGTAATTTTTTTATATTAAAAGCCCAAAGTAAATATTCTCATTTTTGTTTTATCTATAAAGTCTAAAGTAAATCTTATAATTATATTATATAATAAAAGAGATAAAACATCATTTATTTTTTTTCTTGCTCTGTAGCCGATGTTGAAACCGGCGATATAGCATTTGGCGTAGTGGAACGCTCCTCCGAATTGGACGAGGATGATTCATTCGAAATAGATGTGACAATGCTGCTGATAGCAGCATTGTCACTATAGATTTCACTAGAACCAGCATTGTCACTAGGGTTGAAACCCACATTGTCGGACTTTACGACATCTACTCTGTCAATGCTGCTATAACCAGCATCGTCACTAGGGTTAAAACCCACGTCTTCGGATGCTCCAGATTCTAAGATATCTGGTTTATATAAGTTTTGCAAAAAGGTAAAAGCTAGTGGGCCAAATTTCCAGGCCCCGTACCCGACAGCTGCACCTGCTGAAATCCCTATGCCTAATTTTACATATAGGGGTAAGTTTTTGAAAGCATGGACTTGTTTCTCAGTCCATGCCCCTATTTTTTCAATACGTTTTAATATTGAATTTGGTTTTTGATAAGGTTCCTCCTTTGAACTTTGAGAAGGGTTTTTACTCGAATTGGGATTCATTTATTTAAATTAGAGATAATATTTTTTTATTTTTATGTAGTTTTATGTTTTAACTAAATATCTTATTTAGCTTAAACAATTAAACACCTTGACGACGCGTTGTTGTATCTCCTAATTTAAAAAAGGCTCCAAACTCAATTTGTTCATCAATCCCTTCATCAATTCCCGCAAATACATCACGGAAGATTGTACGAGCTCCATGCCAAATATGACCAAAGAAGAATAACAATGCAAAGCTTAAGTGTCCGAACGTAAACCATCCTCGCGGGCTACTACGGAAGACACCATCTGATTGAAGTGTTGAACGATCAAATTCAAAAATTTCACCTAATTGAGCACGACGCGCATATTTTTTAACGGTTGCAGGGTTTGAAAAAGAAATACCATCTAATTCACCCCCATAAAACGTTACAGAAACGCCTACTTGCTCAATACTATATTTTGATTCTGCACGACGGAATGGAACATCAGCGCGAACAATACCGTCTTTATCTAGTAAAATAACAGGGAATGTTTCAAAGAAAGTTGGCATACGACGAACAAATAGCTCGTTACCATCTTTATCTTTGAATACCGCATGACCTAACCATCCTACGGCAATACCATCTCCACTGTTCATCGCACCTGTACGGAATAACCCACCTTTTGCTGGGTTGTTACCGATATAGTCATAGAAAGCAAGTTTTTCTGGAACTTGAGCCCAAGCATCCGTTAATGATTTACCTTCCGCTAAATTTGCTTGTACACGTTTATCAATTTCTTGTTGGAAGAATCCTAAATCCCATTGATAACGTGTTGGTCCAAATAATTCAATAGGCGTAGCTGCAGAACCATACCACATCGTTCCTGCAACAACAAACGCGGCCCAAAAAACCGCTGCAATAGAACTTGATAATACTGTTTCGATGTTACCCATACGAATAGCATTATATAAACGTTCTGGTGGACGGACACATAAATGGAACAAGCCGGCTAAAATTCCTAAAATACCAGCAGCCACGTGGTGAGACGCAACACCGCCGGGATTATAAGGATCAAAGCCTTCAGGTCCCCAAGCGGGGGCAACGGGTTGAACACTTCCTGTTAAACCATAAGGGTCACTTACCCAGATACCTGGACCGAATAAACCTGTAACATGAAATGCACCAAAACCAAAACATAATAAACCTGATAGGAATAAATGAATACCAAAAATTTTCGGTAAGTCTAATGCTGGTTTTTTTGAACGTGGGTCATAGAATAATTCTAAATCCCAGTTAACCCAATGCCAAATTGAAGCTAGGAATAAAAGTCCTGATAAAACAATGTGCGATGCCGCTACACCTTCATAGCTCCAAACACCAGGATTACTAGCAGTTTCCCCACTAATTGTCCAACCACCCCAAGATTGGCTAACCCCTAAACGTGTCATAAATGGTAATACAAACATACCTTGACGCCACATTGGGTTTAAAACTGGATCTGATGGATCAAAAATCGCTAATTCATAAAAAGCCATAGATCCAGCCCAACCTGAAACTAAAGCGGTATGCATAATATGAACACTGATTAGCCTTCCAGGGTCATTAAGAACAACTGTGTGGACTCTATACCAAGGTAATCCCATAGTTTTAAAGAATAAAAATCATTTGTTACTTTCAATCGCCTAATTTATATCTAAAGCTATTTACTAACTCTATAAGATTTTATTTTGGCTTATAATTAGTTTTATTATAACACATAATTCAAAAGTGATACCTTTCATTATTATAAATTTGGTTAAAAAACATACTAGAACTCGTTATTAAATCAAATATATTAAAAATTTTTTAACTTTTACTAACAACAGTTTATGAAGCTTTTTCTAATATATTATGTATTTATTAAATACAACGTTTAAAAGTAAAGGTTCCGTCTGATTTAAAAATATAATCACTATTTCTAAGAATCGAAAAAGTGTTTAAAAGAAACATTTTTATAAACATTATTTTAAAATAAACTATAATATAAATATTCATTCTACTTGTTACCTAAGCTATTATGCATTCTAAATTCTTCAGCTGGCGATTGAAAGCGGTTAAGCAGAATAATTCCCTCTCTTTCAAGAATTTATTTATACAGTCTTTTTTCAGCTAAAAAATAATTTGAAGGTTGTTTCAAAATTTATTTAAGGAAAAGTTGATAATTCAGAATAAATTGGTTGGTCAGCTCAGATTGAAATACTAAAGTTTTAATGATATTATTATTATAATTTAAAATATATATTAAATTCTAATAATAAATGTTTAGTTTTTGTAATTGAAAAAGCACAGAATAAACCAGTAGTAAAATAAAATGCTTTTCTTTGTCATTTTCTTCGCACTAATTTTTATGGACGCTTCTAAAATTCCGCGTAAAAAATAGCTTTTTTCTTCGTTGGTTTAATTCTGCATGTTATTTAAATTTTTTATTTTGTCTTATTTTTAATATTTTTGATACTATTTTTCATTACTTTAAGTTTCTAACTTTTAACATTTAATAAAGATTTAGTAAGTAAGACAATTAATTAAATTGGGTTTTATTCAAATAAAATTAATAAAATTAATTTCTTTCTCATTTGTTTAAATTTTTAAGATATTATTTTTTATAAAATTTTTTTAAACGCAAAAAGTAATATTGTGGTGCTAGTTTACCTTTTTTTCGAGAACGGTCCAATCGATCAATAACTTCAATGACTGCAGGTTCAAAAATCTTATAGTCCAAGTATTTATTATAAGGGTCTACTTGGCCTGATTGAACGGTTTTTAAAACCCTTTCTTCGTTGCTTTTTTTTATTTTGCTTTAATCATATTGTTTTTTTTAATTTCGTTATTTTTAAGCTTTTATTTTAAGTTTTTTTTTTTTTTGTTAACAAGCGGATGACTTTCAATTTACTATTTATACATAAGTCAATATTTATTATATACACCCTTTGCTATTTTTTCAAGTTCAAAAA
>ENA-ORXM01002516-ORXM01002516.1-marine-metagenome-genome-assembly--contig:-NODE-2516-length-21027-cov-4.120239_pt1 | contig 21027 bp, 18 predicted proteins | sample MGYA00237867_ERZ511480 | MGnify/ENA primary metagenome ERZ511480 (study PRJEB26309, sample SAMN06266103) | marine metagenome | isolation source: Algal blade | place: United Kingdom:Sidmouth, United...
ACATCAGCTTGATGGCCTCCTGTTTTTTTCCTTCTACATCTATTTTTTGCAACCCACCGAACCTGCCGATACCATGGTCGATATGGGTCACGTAATCTCCGACCTCCAGTTTATTGAGCTCTTTGAGGGTAATCGCCTGTTTTTTCGCGTATCCGTTTTTCAGGTGGAATTTATGATAACGCTCAAAAATCTGATGGTCGGTGTAGCAGACTATTTTTTGGTCATCGTCGATAAAACCTTTATAAAGGGGGAAAACAATAGTTTGGTAATGAACATGGGAATTCGCATCCTCAAAAATGGCATGGAAACGTTTTGCCTGTTGTTCACTGGCACAAAAGATATAATTCGTATAGCCTTTTTCTTTATAACCGTTAAGGTTCTCGATGAGCAGATTAAACTTTTTATTGAATGAAGGCTGGGGTTTTGTCCGAAATGACACTTCGACTGCGCTCAGTGTGACAGATGTCAGGCTGAGCGCAGTCGAGGCACTTATTACCGTAAAATTCCCAATCTGCTTTCTTAACACCTTTGAATTCAAAAAAAGTTCGTCAGGCTCCGCATGTTGAATGTCATCGGAAAGTGTTTTAAAGGCGGCTTCGGCCTTTCCAAAGAAATCATCTAAACGGTCAAAAAGCAAATCTGTGTTTTTGGCGAAAACAATAGTTTCCGAGGAAACGTAGTTCAGAAAACTTTCACGTTTTTCCTCCATGAACTTATTGGCCACATTGGGGATGATGCTTATTTTCTTGACTTTTTCAGTAGATAACTGTGTTTCTACATCAAAGGTTCTGATGCTATCTACCTCGTCTCCGAAGAACTCCAATCGATAGGGCTCATCATGTGAAAAGGAAAACACATCAACGATACCGCCGCGTACCGAAAACTCTCCAGGTTCGGTAACAAAATCAACACGCTTGAATTTGTACTCGAAAAGTACCTCGTTCAAAAAATCTAACGAGAGCGTGTCATCCAATTTTATTTTAAGGGTGTTTTTTTCCAATTCCCTTCGGGTAACCACCTTCTCGAAAAGTGCATCGGGATACGTAACGATTATAGCAGGTCTCTTTCGGGAATTGATGCGATTTAAAACCTCTGCTCTGAGCAGCACATTGGCGTTGTCAGTTTCTTCGATTTGGTAGGGCCTACGGTAACTTCCGGGATAAAATAAAACATCTTTGGTCCCGACCAATTGTTCTAGGTCGTTCAGATAATATGCCGCTTCTTCCTTATCATCAAAAACCAATAGAAAAGGTTTCTCCGAATTTTGAAAAGCATCTGATAAGACGAAGGATAACGATGAGCCTGTAAGACCTTTTAAATGAATGCCGGTCGCCGAGCCTGCCTCGCCGGCAGGCAGGCGTAGTCGAGGTGAGGCAATAGCATCCCGCAGTTTCCGAGTTTGTGGAGACTGTGAAAACAGTTGTTGAATGCTACTTTGGGTCAACCGTTAAAATTTGAAATGCAAAGATAAGAATCAATTGTTATTGTAATGGGCACAATTTTTAAGAATATGGATTAATATAAGTACGTAAAAAATCGCATCTTGTTGATTGATTATAAATTTGATTTATTTGAGATGGAAGTTAAAAAATTCGATGTATTTGTAATAGGTAGCGGAGTGGCAGGGCAAACCGTGGTGAAAGCCTGTGTGAAAGCAGGACTTAAAGTAGCCATCGCCGATAAAAGGGAGTATGGCGGCACCTGTTCCAATCGCGGCTGTGACCCGAAAAAAGTACTCTTAGGGCCCACAGAAGTTTTGGAGGCAGCTGAAAATCTGACTGGAAAGGGTATTCAAAAAACACCTAAACTCAATTGGAAAAAACTACAAAAGCTCAAAAAGAAATTTACTAAAGCTATCCCGAAAACTACCGAAGAAAATTTGAATGCATTGGGTATTCAGATGTACCATCAGTCGCCTAAATTTTTGGATGTCCAAATCCTTTCGGTGGAAGGTAAAGCGGTCGAGGCCGATAAAATCATAATTGCCACGGGTTACGAACCTCGTCAATTGCCTTTCAAGGGCAACAAATTCTTGAAAACTAGCGATGATTTCTTAAAACTTAAGAAATTGCCGAAACATATCACTTTTATCGGTGCGGGCTATGTAGGTATGGAGTTTGCCCACATGGCCTTAAGGGCAGGTGCCAAGGTGACCTTGATTGATGAGGGAACCCGACCCCTATCTGCTTTTGACAAAGATTTAGTTCAAGACCTGACTTCATACTCCGAAAAAATCGGGATTGAATTTATTTTCGGCGCGAAGATTACCTCGGTCGAAAAACTACGAAAGAAGTTAATGGTTAACTATTCACAGGGTAACAAGAAGAAAAAGCTCAAATCACGAATGGTTTTTAATACAGCGGGTCGTGTTCCGGCGATTTCCCAACTCGATCTGGAAAAAGGGAAAGTGGCCTTCAACGAAAACGGAATCGAGACCAACGATTTTCTCCAAAGCAAAACGAATTCGAATGTTTATGCCTGTGGTGATGTTTCCGACAACGGATTACCCTTAACACCGCTTTCTGGAAGGGAAGGTTATGTGGTGTCCGAAAACATCCTGAATGGAAATAAGAAGAAATTGGAAATCCCGGTAATTCCGTCAGTAGTGTTCACCTTACCCAATTTGGCCTCAGTCGGTTATTCCGAAGAAGAAGCGAAAAGTCGTTATAAAAATATAGTCGTCAGACATAAATCCGTGCCGGATTGGTTCAATGCGAAGCGCATCAACGCACCCGTTTACGGGTATAAAATTATTCTGAACGAGCGTACCGAAGAAATTGTCGGTGCACATATTCTCGGCCCCGAAGCTGGGGAAACCATCAATATTTTTACGATGGCTATCAATGCTAAAATGACCGCTAAGCAGCTGAAGCAGACGATTTTCACTTATCCGTCTTGGGCCAATGATGTGAAAAGTATGGTCTAAAAGGAAGTACGAGGTACGAAATTAGAAGTACGAAGTAAAAAAGTTAAGAGGTTGGTTGGCAGTAAGCAGTAGCAGTTGGCAATAATTCAATTTTTTACTGCTTACTGCCACTGCCAACTGCTTACTTTTTCATTCTTTCCATCAATTTAAAAGCTGGATTCGTTTTGCGGTTTTGGTAACCGTGATAAGCCATGTATGCTAAAATTACGGCACTGCAGACCAAGGCAGAATTAGCAATAGTGTCGAAGTCGTCTTTGTGCCGAACGAAAATGGCGAACAAGGCCCAAACGCCTACCGCTGCGAATTCCCTCATATTTCTTTTGTAAATCAGTATAAGGTTCAAAACTGTAGCGATAATTATCATTGTGATAGTCCATGCTGATTCGGAAAGCAATCCGCCGTCCCATCCGATTTTAGCCAAGTAGGCCGAAACATTGGCTATGGTCGCTACGGCAATCCATCCACTATAGATGCAAATAGGCCACCAGACGAAGGCAATGGTTTCAATTGGAGCGTCCCAACGTTCCATATTGGTATTTAGAATAATTTTAATAAGCGAAAATAGAATACCGAGCATGATCAAAACCGAAAGCCCCGTATAATTGTAAATAAAAGCAAATACCCATGCTGCATTCAGAAGATTGGCGATTAAAAACCAGTATCCCGTCTGCTCGATAAAAGAATTAGGTTTTTCTGAATAGGCTCTTCTAACTTGAAAAACACCGTAAGCAATCAAGCTTAGAAAAATGAGGCCCCAGATAGCGAAAGCGTAGCTCGCCGGAGTAAACAAATTGTAGTACTCACTACTAATTTCACCGATAGTCGTTTCATTAATTCGAAGGGCCTGTGAAGCATAGTTGACCGCAATAACGAATACAACGGAGCATAAATTTAAAATCGCCAAAGTTTTTTTCATCACGGCTTTTTGATAAAATTAGTGATTACAAGAGTATTTTTTGTTGTCATTTGGTTTGAAGTTTAACTATTTTCGATATCGTCTTTTCCTTTTTACCGATTTTACGGGCACAGGTAAAACCGTGTCGCCCAACAAGGCAAAGACCTGACAGTTTTCTTCAGGTTCCATGATAAAAGACCCGGTGAATTCTCCAAAAGCTGGAAGCAAAAGTTGTGCTTCGGATTTAAAAAAACACCTAAGGCGCACAGATTGTCGCCCCATTCCACTTAACCGAATAGCCGGATGAATATGGCCGCAGAAGTTAAAAAACCCTTGTCGTTCTTCTGGATGATGGGTCAATAGAAAACCGGCTAATTGGATTTCAGAAACTACCTGAATTCCCAAATCCTCATATTTTACGGGGGAAATAATATCATGATTCCCGACCACTAAAACCATCTTCGAAGTAATCTTTGAGGCCCATTTTTCAAAAAGTTGCCATTCCTTGTTCAAGGAGGAATGAAAAAGGTCGCCCATAAATACGACGCTTTCAGGTTGGAAAAAATCAATGACCTCATCCATCATATCAAAATTTTGGTGAACAGCTTGTTGCGGTACCGCTGCCCCAAACTTTCGAAAGTGTGAAACTTTGCCCAAATGCACGTCGCTAATCAAAAGCATTGACTTTTCCTGCCAAAAAAGCACCCCCAAAGGGTGCATGGTGAAATTTTGATTTTTTATCTGAATGGATTCGGTGTTCACGAATAACAAAAATACCAAAATGATTGTTGCCAACCTGCAAGGTGTTGTCGCCAAAGGTGACCTCCTTGTAGGTTTGTTCGAAAGTAATTTTGCTGATGTATGGCTTGCCTTTATGTGTTGGAGGGGGGCTTAGACTTACAAGGAACCCTGCCGAAAATGGCGGGGAATACCTTGCAGGTCTCGATCAATATCGCTACTTTGTAACAACAATTTCAACCGAAAAAAGATGCCCAAAATCATAGTTGTCGGAAGTTCCAATACCGACATGGTGGTCAAGACCCAACGTTTTCCCGAACCGGGTGAAACGATAATCGGAGGTGATTTTTTTATGTTCCCTGGCGGAAAAGGTGCCAATCAGGCCGTGGCGGCTGTCCGTGCCGGGGGTGAAGTGACCTTTATTTGTGCGGTCGGTGATGATGTTTTCGGACAAAACGCATTGGATGGCTATCGTGAGGAAGGTATCGATGTCGATTCCGCCAAAATAGTTAAAGATGCGGCATCGGGAGTGGCATTGATTACGGTCAATGAAGAAGGCGAGAATGAAATTGTAGTTGCATCGGGAACGAACGCCAAACTCTCCCCGATCTATGTTTCCGAAGTGATGGATGAAATGGATAATGACGGCATCTTCTTGACACAATTGGAAACTCCGACTGAAACTGTGGAATATCTTGCCCGGTATAGTAAATTGACGAATCAGCCTTTGATTATCAATCCCGCTCCTGCCCAAGAATTATCGGATGATGTTCTAGATGGACTTTTTCTTATCACTCCAAACGAAACCGAAGCAAAAATACTGACCGGAATTCCGGTAGATGATGATTCGTCTATGGCGACGGCAGCTCTGGCTTTACTCAATAAAGGCGTACAAAATGTAATTATTACTTTGGGAAGTCGAGGTGCTTTTTTCATGAATCATGAGGAACGGTTTTTGGTTCCTTCGACCAAGGTAGAGGCGATTGATACCACCGCGGCCGGAGATGTTTTCAATGGGGTCTTGACCGTATGCCTTTCACAAGATATGGAATGGAAAGAAAGTATAATCTATGCCAATAAAGCAGCAGCACTTTCAGTAACAAAAATGGGCGCGCAAGGCTCTGCACCTTACAAAGAAGAAATCGAAAAGTTCTAGAAATATGTTTATCATTGAAACTTACGGTGTTGCAGTAGTTTTCTGCATTATCACCATGTTGGCTTGGGGCTCTTGGGCCAATACACAAAAACTGGCCGCCAAAGATTGGCGCTTCGAATTGTTCTACTGGGATTACGTTATCGGAATCGTTTTGTTTTCGTTACTATTTGCACTTACCGCAGGAAGCATGGGAGAGGGTGGAAGACCGTTTCTCGAAGACCTCTCTCAGGCTACTAACGACAATATTTGGTCCGCGGTTTTAGGAGGGATTCTCTTTAATGCGGCCAATATTCTTTTGGTGGCGGCCATAACCTTGGCGGGAATGTCCGTAGCTTTTCCTGTGGGGATTGGACTTGCTTTGGTCATCGGCGTAATCGTGAACTACATCGACGCTCCGGTCGGAAATTCTACCTTGCTTTTCGGCGGGGTAGCCTTGATTGTTTTGGCGATTTTATTGAATGCAAATGCCTATCGGAAGCTTTCCGCACAGCAGAAAAAAGTACCGACGAAGGGATTGGTTTTGGCAGTAGTAGCCGGACTTTTAATGGGGCTATTTTACAAATATGTCGCCAATTCGATGTTTCCTGATTTTGCAAATCCGATAGCGGGTAAGTTGAGTCCGTATACGGCGGTATTCCTGTTCGCTTTAGGAATTCTTGTCAGTAACTTTATTTTTAATACAGTACTCATGCGAAAGCCTTTTGAAGGTGCGCCTGTCGGTTTTAAAGATTATTTTGCTGGAACAAGCAAGAGCCATCTAATGGGCATTATCGGCGGAGTCATTTGGTGCGTCGGAATGTCGTTCAGTATTCTGGCGTCAGATAAAGCGGGCCCTGCAATTTCATATGGTTTAGGTCAGGGAGCGACCGTAGTAGCTTCACTTTGGGGTATAGTCGTCTGGAAAGAATTCAAAGGCGCCCCCAAAGGAGTGGGTGGTATGTTGAATGCGATGTTGTTGCTTTATATCGTTGGGTTGGGACTGATTATTGCCGCGCGGTAGTATATTTTGGTGCGTATTATATTTTTAAATCTTCAGGGCTTTGCCTTGTGTCCCAAATTAGATGAACAACTATTTCATCAATTTTAACTTCATAAAATATTTTGAAATGCCCCTTTATAAAAACGCGGATATTTTGGGTATCGGATTTAAACCCAAGAAACGGATAAATCGTAAGAAGTTTTAGAATCTCATTGATTTCCTTATTTTATTTGCGACTGTAAGATTTCGAATTGTTACGATGACAATAGAATTCTAAAATTTCCGTAAATATTGAATCGGCTCTAGAAGTCCAAGTTATTCTTCTAGCCATTTTTTATTTCTTTTGAATACAGTATCATTATCCAAAACACGGCCTGCCTCATAATCGGCTTTACTTTCTGCAACAATACTTTTTTCAAAATCAGAAAGCGCGTAGCTTTTGTTATCTATTTTTTGGGATAGCATTTCCTTAAAAAGGGCAAGTGTCTCAACATCTTCAATACTGAGGAGTTGTTTGATAATGTCGTTTTGCAGTTCTGAAACGTTCACTTTATAAAGGTAATAAATTCGTAATAATATTCCCCTGTGGACTCACATCCGAGTGAGCGTTCCCCCTTCAGGGGTTGGGGGCTTTTACTTCTTCATCAAAATTGCCGCCATTCGTCTCACACGGTCTTCCCATTTTTCACTTGATAATTTTTCGCGACTTAATCGATCCGTAATCAACGGGAAGGCAAAGGGAGTAGCTTTTGCGCATTGCTTCCAAACGATTTCTTGGGTTGCAATGCGTTCCATGGAAAGTCGTAGACGACCTTCCTCCAATTGGTGCTGAAAGGTTTCGGTAAAAGCTTGCTGAAACAATAGGTTTTCTGGTTCATAATCTCGAAACACTTCGAACAGCAGTTGCGAATTGCTTTGGAGGTGTTTCATTTTTATGCTTTTGTTGGGGTAGCCGGTAAACACCATTCCACTGATAATGGCAACATCACGGAATTTCCGCCGAGCCATTTCGGTAGCGTTCAGGCTTTTCTGGAGATCATCCAATAGATAATCCGTTGTAAATAAATCGTTGTCGAGTACCTGCTGCATATCAATAGGCTTGTCAGAAAGTAGTTCGAACCCGTAGTCGTTAAAGGCTAAAGAAAATGTTATAGGGGAGAGCAGACTTATTCGATAACCGAGAATACTTCCCATAGCCTCATGCACAAACCGACCTTCGAACGGATAAAAGATATGATGATGGCCATCCCGGGTTTTAAAGGTCTCTATTAGAAATTGGTCGGGTTTAGGTACAATGCTTTCCTGTCGCTGTTGTTTGAAAATATTGGCCAATGACCTTATTTCGGGAGATTGGTCCTTTTCGTCTTTGTACGAGGAATATAATTCTTCCCGTAATAATTTTGACATCTGGGCCGAGAGCGTCATTCGGCTTCCCATCCAACTTGAAATCCGATTCGTCTTTTTCTTAGAATTCCTGACATGTACCTGCATTCCTTTGATTCGAATGAATTCTAGATTTCGCCCTGCAAAGGTGAATACATCACCGCGATTCATTTTCGAAATAAAGTATTCTTCAATAGAACCGATATAACCGCCTTTTTGATAGCGGACGGTTAAGTTGACATCGCCAACAATAGTGCCTATTTGAAAACGATGTCGCATGGCCACACCTCGATCATTGACCTTAAATTTACCATCTTCTTCAACGTCCACTTTTTTGTATTCATCGTAGGATTGTAGGCTCTGGCTGCCCATCACCAAAAAGTTCAACAACCATTGCCATTGGTCTTTGGTCAAGGTTTGATAGCAGAAGGTTTGCCGCACTTCTTCATAAATTTCATCTGGATAAAATCCGTCGGAAATCGCCAAAGTGGTCAGGTATTGCAACAAGACATCATAACTATTGAGATACGGAATTCGGTCTTCGACCGTGTTCTGCTTCACTGCCTGTTGTAATGCGGATGCCTCTATCAATTCGATGGCGTGGGTAGGCATAAAGTAGATGACACTTTCTTTTCCGGGTCTGTGACCACTTCTTCCGGCACGCTGTAAAAACCGGGCTACACCCTTGGGGCCACCAATTTGTACTACGGTTTCTACGGGTGCGAAATCCACTCCCAAATCTAAACTAGAGGTGCACACAACGGCTTTCAAACTTTCGTTACGAATCGCCTGTTCGACCCAATTACGGGTATCTTTATTGATGCTGCCGTGGTGCATGGCGATTTCACCTGCAAATTCGGGATGTTTTTCCAGAATCTTCTGAAACCAGATTTCGCATTGACTTCTTGTATTGGTAAAAAGCAAAGTGGTTTTGCTATTGTTGATAATAGGCACTACATCTTCCAGCAATCGAATTCCGAGATGGCCGCGCCAAGGAAAAGTTTCCATTTCTTTTGGAATGATGCTTCTGACCGCAATCTTCTTTTTGAGGTTGGCCTTAATCATGATGGAATTCTGCAAAGCTTTAGTTTCTGGGCCAAGAAGTACATCGCGTGCTTGTTCGAGATTTCCGATGGTTGCGGAAATTCCCCAAATACGAAGTTGTTTCGAAACTGTTTTTAAGCGGGAAAGGGCAAGCTCCATTTGAACGCCCCGTTTAGTGCCAAGAAGTTCATGCCATTCGTCTACGACTATGGCGGTGCAATCCTTAAACATTTTATCATAGCCTTTGGAGGCTAATAATAACTGTAAACTCTCAGGTGTGGTAATCAACAAATCGGGCATTTGCTTTTTCATTTTTGCCCGAGCGCTTGCCGAGGTATCGCCGGTGCGTATGCCGACCGTCATTTGTGTACCCAGATCGGTGGTGACCCGTTCTGCGGATTGTCGTATTTCTTCGGAGAGTGCGCGTAACGGAGTGATCCAAACAGCTTTTAACCCTTTCTTATGTTTGGTTTTATACTGCGGATTTTTTTTGATGTAGTTCAATACGATAGGAAACCAAAGAGCATACGTTTTTCCACTACCTGTTGGGGCATTTAAGAGTCCGTGCTTGCCCTGTAAGAAAGCCCTCCAAGTATCTTTTTGGAATTTGAACGGCTTCCAGTTTTGTTTTTGGAACCAAGACTCCGCAATGTGGAACAAATCTTCTCTTGTCATCAGCGGACTAAAGTTACCTCGAAATACAAGGACAAAAAAATGTTGTAATTAAGTGCCAATCATGTATTTTTAGACTACTCCTTTCTGAACATTTTTCAGTACAACAAAAATTAACCAACATCATGAAAAGACCATTGCTTACTCGTTTCTTGCTACTATTTCTATCACTTTCGGCATGTGATTCCAATGAAACCAGACAAATCAAAGAGCGACCGAATATATTGATCATCTACGTCGATGATCTAGGTTATGGAGATTTATCGACTTACGGAGGCGATATACCTAGCCCGAATATTCAAAAAATAGCGGATACTGGAATTAAATTCACCGATTTCTACGTCTCCGCACCGGTCTGCTCGCCCTCGCGGTACAGCTTGTTGACAGGCAGTTATCCGCAACGATCAAAGCACGGAATTTTTACGGCCCTGATGCCGGGGGATTCGAACCGAATAGATGCCCAAGAAAAACTTTTGCCTCATTATCTCAAGGAAGCCGGTTATGAAACCGCACTTTTCGGAAAGTGGCATCTGGGATCAAAAAACAAGAAAGATTTCCCGACCAACCATGGCTTCGATCATTTTATTGGGCATCTTGATGGCTGTATCGATTATTTCGAACACGGCTATGCTGCACTAAGGGATGCTTGGTACAAGAATACCGAGCCTTTTAAAGAGGAAGGTTTTTCCACGGATCTAATTACGAATCACGCCCTCGACTTTCTTAAAAATAGGGAGAAAGAGAGCAAGCCATATTTTATGTATCTAGCTTATAATGCACCTCATTTCGGGAAGACCGACCCTACCATGCCGTTATCTGATAGCACATTAGTTTTAAAGGAAACCATTTTTAAAGATATGCCCATCGCCAATACCTTGCAGGTGCCTACGGAATATCTTGCCCGTTTTAATGAAGAAAAAGATCCGTATCGGCAAATGTATTCCGCGATGGTGGCGAATCTCGATGATAACGTGGGGCGAATGTTGAACCAACTAAACGAAGATGGAAGCTTGGAGAATACCCTGATCTGGTTTATTTCAGATAATGGAGGCTATTCGGAAACCTATTTCGGCCACGCCAGCAATGGTGCCTTGAGGGGCGAAAAAGCACAACTTTTTGAAGGAGGTATACGTATCCCGGCCCTAGTAAGTTGGCCGAGGCATATTAAGGCCGGTCAGGTTATCAATCAACCGGCCTGTAATGTTGATGTGCTGCCCACACTTGTAAGTATTGCAGGAATCGGTAATGGCATCAACAAAAATACAGTAGACGGAATCGATATCAGCGAAGTGCTTTTTGAAAATAAAACCTTAGAAAGGGATATTTATTGGAAATACGATAGGTCAGATCAATATGCATTACGAACTGGCGACTGGAAATTACTCAACGATGAACTTTATAATTTATCCGAAGATCTTGGCGAACAAAACAATCTTGCCGAAGAACGAACCGCGAAGTATGAAGAACTAAAGCTAAAATGGATTCAAATCGATAAAAGTTTTGGAAGATAATTTTAATATATCGCTTTTTGGCTCCTTCCCTGCTATGGAAAGGAACAGCCAATGATTATATTATCATTTCCTTTAAATCTGAGAGGCTGTTCGCCTCATGAATCGCCTTATCTTGCCGCCACCGTAGAATTCGTGGAAAGCGCGTTGCAATTCCGCTTTTATGTCGTTTTGAAAGCGCAATTCCTTCAAAGGCGATTTCAAAAACGTGATGCGGCGTAACAGAGCGAACAGGGCCGAAACGTTCTAAAGTATTCTTCTTGATCCAGTTATCCACTTTACGGAATTCGGCATCCGTAAGTCCTGAATAGGCCTTGGCAAAAGTGACCAGTTCTTTTTCGCCTTCCTCGTTTTCCTTCCAAAGCGCAAAAGTGTAGTCCGTAAAAAGATTGCTGCGCCTCCCATGACCTCGCATTGCGTAGGTCAAAACCGCATCGATGGTCAAGGGGTCGACTTTCCATTTCCACCAATCGCCTTTTTTACGACCGACCAGATACGGCGAATCTTTTCGCTTCAACATCAATCCCTCGCTATGCACTTCTCTGGACCGTTCCCGTTCTTTTGCCACTTCATCCCATGAATTATAATGCATGGTTTCTGAGAGGTGTAGGGGTAAATTGCTGAGATTGTCACTTCGGCTACTCTCAGCGACCGAAGTTTTTCCCTGTTGGTGGTTGAGCCTTTCGGCTGCGCTCAAGACAGGCTTAGTCGAAACCACTTGACGGAAAAGAGATTCAAGCATTTTCCTTCTTTTAATAAAAGGCTTGCTCCGTAGGTCTTTGCCCTCCCATTCCAATAAATCGTAGGCTTTCAAAATTACCGGTACTTTTTTTAATAATGCCTTAGAAACATTTTTGCGCCCAATTCGTTTTTGAAGGTCGTTGAACGTTCCGATTTGGCCATTGGGGTAGGGCAGAATTTCTCCATCTATAACTGTTCCATTGGGAATAGTGCCAATAAAACTTTCGAATTCAGGGTATTTATCGGTGACCAATTCTTCGCCCCGACTCCAGATAAAAAGCTCGTCATTTCGAATGATGGTCTGAGACCTAATACCATCCCATTTATGTTCGGCCGACCAATCGTTTACATCGCCCAAATCTTTTGCTTCGCCTTCGATGGCATAGGCTAAATAGAAAGGATAGGGTTTGGAGAGGTAATCACTTTCATTCTCCTCTAAAATCAATTCTTGAAATGAGATTTTGCTGGGGTCCCAATTGCCCATGAGTTTATAGGCCAGAATATCCTCGTCGATTTCAGAGGCTTTCGAAAGCGCCCGTGTCATCAGTTTTTGACTGACCCCGATCCGGAATCCACCCGTAATCAGTTTTGTGAAAACAAAGCGTTCGTAGTAATCCAGAATCTTCCAGTTTTCGAAAAGATATTCCCGTTTTTCTTCGTCGGATTTCTTTTTCAGGGCAATCATTTCATCGAGAAACTGGGTCAATGTTTTTTTTGTGGATGATTTTGAGGAGGGAACAACTAGAGCGATTGTCTCCGCCAGATCTCCGACAATATGATAACTTTCCTCAAAAAGCCATAAAGGAATGTTCGACAATTCAGAAGCCCATTCACGAAGTAACGTCGTATTGACGGGTCGTGGAGGTCTACGGTGTGATAGAATGGCAATCGTCCAAACTTTATCTTTGTCATTGGCTAACGAAAAATAGTCAGCTAAAGCCTGTACTTTTAAAGTGGTTTTATTGGTGCTGTCAAGCGTTTTAATAAGTTGTGCGAATTTCTTCATATTCGTAATTGCGATCCCGATAGCTTTGGGGGAAGCCATCTGTAACATTTGTATTCGAAAGTAACAGTTTGCCGCGTCGCCTTAACTATTTTCTTTTCCTCAATATTTTAAACGGCTCCTCGCAAAGACGTCATTGCGAGCAAAGCGAAGCAATCTGTTTAATTGGTTTCTACGGGTTCTTCCTTACTGGCATTCAACTCTCCCAACTCCCCTTCATATTGGGTTTCTTCGGTTCGTGCATCGTAGCCTTGCTCACGTAAATAGCGTGAGAATATTTCTGTATAACCGTGTGTACATATGATTTTTTCCGCTTCTGTAGCCTTGATACTTTTTAGCAACCCTTGCCAGTCACAATGGTCGCTGAGCACGAAACCTTTATCGATGGCACGTCTTCTTCTGGCTCCTCGAAAGGTCATCCATCCGCTGGCGGATGCCGTGACGTACGGTACCATTTTACGGATCCACGTACTGCCATGTGCGCTTGGCGGGGCAAGTACAATATTTCCTAAGAGGTCGGTTTTTTTTGTGTCTCTGGTAATCAATGTGGTATCGGGGAAATCGACCAATGGCCTTATCACTTCCGTCATGTTTTCAATGGCACCGTGGGTATATATTTTTCCGATATCGGTATTTAAATACTTTAGAAGCCGTTGTGCTTTTCCGAGGGAATATCCGAAGAGCACCGAGGTCTTTCCTTCTGCTTTATTTTCGGCCCACCATTGGTTGATGTTTTCGAAAACTTCCCGTTGGGGCGTCCATTTAAAAGCAGGTAATCCGAAGGTACATTCTGTAATAAAAGTATGGCATTTAATGGGTTCAAAAGGAGTGGAAATTCCATCATCTTCATCCTTATAATCCCCGGTAAAAACCCAAACTTCCCCTTTATGTTCTACTCGAATCTGTGAAGAACCTATAATATGTCCTGCGGGATGCAGACTGAATTTAACATTGTTAATGGTGAAAATTTCGCCCCATTCCTGGCCTGAAACATTGATTTCACCCAAACGATGTGAAATTATAGGTACGTTTCTGTGATGGGTAATGTATTCTTTATGACCCCAACGACTATGATCGGCATGCCCGTGCGATATGATGGCCTTGTCGACCGGCTTCCAAGGGTCTAAATAAACCTTTGCGGCACTACAATAAATACCTTTGTCGGTAAACTCCAAGAGTGGTTTTTTCATAGCTGTTCGAAATTACGTAAATGCGACCAAATATCTTCGTGGCTTTCTGGTCTTCTAAACTTCAAAATAATCATCTGTATTCTGACTTATGACCTCTAAAAAATTTATATTTGCTGCCAATAAAATTGATTTTATGGCGATTGCAGATTTATATTCCAGTGGAGAACATAGAAGAAACCTTGCCCATTTTGCGGCTATTGCTACTTTGGCATCTATCGATGGCGAGGTAAGTACAGAGGAGAAAAGTATGCTGGATCGTTTTGCCTCTAAGTTGGATATTACCGAATCGGAATACAAAGAGGTCATGAAGAAAGAAAATGTATATCCTATTTCTCCTCCGCACGATTCTGAAAGACGGTTAGAACGGTTATATGATCTCTTCCGAATTATTTTCTCCGATCATTTGATAGATGACCAAGAAATGGTCTTGCTAAAGAAATATGCGATCGGACTTGGTTTTTCGGGCGACCAGGCTGATAAGGTAATCGAAAAATCGGTAGCCATCTTCAGCGGTCGTATCGACTTCGACGATTACCTGTATCTGTTGAAGAACTAGCACTCTATTGAATCAAGAGACAAGGGCCAGGAATCAAGACGTTTTGCTTGATTCCTGGCTCTTGTAGCATAGCGGCCTATCGTCTTTTTCAATGGTATTTATCTAAAAACTCCTGAAGTTTTTCTACCATTTTTCGGCTTCCACAGAAAAAGGGTACGCGTTGGTGAAGTTTGGTAGGTTGTATATCCATTATTCGATTTCTTCCGCCGATAGCAAGTCCGTTCGCTTGTTCGGCTAAAAAGGCCATCGGATTACATTCGTAGAGCAAGCGTAATTTTCCTTCTTCGGTAATACTGCTCTTCGGATACATGTAGATGCCTCCCTTAATCATATTCCTATGAAAATCCGATACTAACGAACCGATATATCTAGAGGTATAGGGCCTATCGTCTTCTTCTTGCTGGCAATATTTGATATAATCCTTCACTCCCTGATGAAAGTGGATATAATTGCCCTCATTTACGGAATAGATTTTTCCTGTTTCAGGAAATTGCATATCGGGGTGCGATAAATAGAATGTTCCGATAGCCGGGTTCAGGGTGAAACCATTTACCCCGTCTCCAGTGGTATACACCAACATCGTCGAAGTACCGTAAACAATATAGCCTGCGGCTACCTGTTCTTTGCCCGGTTGTAAAAAATCTTCTAAAGTTACCGGTGTGCCTACGGGTGTAATTCGCCTATAAATAGAAAAAATAGTTCCTACCGATACGTTGACATCTACATTTGATGAACCATCTAACGGATCTATTAATACAACATATTTATTTTGGTGATTTTCATCGTTGCTGTTGATGGTTATAAAATCATCTTCCTCTTCAGATGCGATTCCGCAAACAATTTCGCGATTGGTCAACGTGTTGATGAATTTTTCATTGGCGAATACATCTAATTTTTGCTGGTCTTCACCTTGAATATTAGTCTCTCCGGCCTTTCCTAAAATATCGACCAATCCCGCTTTGTTGACCTCGTGGTTGACCACTTTTGCCGCCAAGCGGATGGCATTGATCAGTTTGGAAAGCTCCCCCGAAGAGTATTGAAAAGAATCTTGGTTCTCGATAATAAATTCTCCGAGCGTTTGGTTTTTTTTGCGTGCCATAGGTTGTGGTATATTAAGCCTTTTAGACGACCCAAGTCTAGTTTTTTTTCACAAGTACTGCGTCAAAAACGATTCTCAAGTGTGGGTATGAAATAGTTTTTGCCTTGACCAGCAAAAATAGGCCATAAGAAAATAATCGAGATATTTCAAAACAGTCTCTTAATCGACACAACAAATATAACTAATACCGGGCTGTTTATTTGCCCACAAATATTGGGTATTTTGTGAAACTATCCCGTTTCCAACATACTTTCCCTTTTTAAAATTATAACTTTGTGTTTTATTTGTAACAATTATGGATTTTAGAATTCGGGAAGCCAATGAAGATGATATGCCACAAGTTTTGCGGCTTGTAAAAGAACTTGCGGCTTTTGAAAAAGAAGAAGACGCCGTTGAGGTTAGTGCGGATGATTTGGTCGTAGCTGGTTTTGGAAAGGAAAAGCTGTTCCATTGTTTTGTCGGAGAAGCTGATGGGCAAATCGTTGGGATGGCATTGGTCTACCCAAGATATTCAACATGGAAAGGGCCGGTAATCCATTTAGAAGATCTGATCGTAACCGAGCGGATGCGTGGTAGTGGATTGGGCAGTGCCCTTTTGACCGAAGTGGTAAAATACGGAGGCAATTTGGGCGTTAAACGGATCAGTTGGGAAGTATTGGACTGGAACGAGCCAGCAATCAAATTTTATGAAAGTAATGGTGCCAAAGTGATGCGCGATTGGGATGTGGTGCAGTTGGATAAAAAGGGGATCGAAGCGTTTTTAAGTACTACGTGATATACTTTAAATGGAGGTAAACTATAATGGTAAAAGATTTAGGCCCGTACAAAACACCGAAAACGGAGAAACGACTATCAATACTATTTTTCAATATCAACAGGAAGGCAGTATTTTAACATCGACATATAGCGGCGGCAAAATAGTGAAAGGGCATCTCAATGGTTTGGTCGATTATAAGGGAAATATAGAAATGTGTTATCATCAGGTCAATACGAAAGGTGTTTTAATGACGGGAATATGTTTTTCTAGACCGGAATTGCAGCCGAACGGGAAGATTAAACTGTATGAAAGCTGGGAATGGACATCCGGTGATAGATCAAAAGGGAAATCGGTTTTAATAGAGATATAGATTTCCGCCTCAATTGAAATGAACTCGCTTGCCGACGGGCAGTTTCGGCACAGGCACGGGAATCGAGGAGTATGAACAAAGAGATTCCCGCCTACGCGGGAATGACAATAAATGATTATTATTTATGAGAGTATTCAAGTTCGGAGGTGCTTCTGTCAAAGATGCGGAAGGGGTAAAAAATGTGGTCAAAGTTTTACAGGAGACTGGCCATGAAAACACCTTGTTGGTCGTTTCGGCAATGGGCAAGACCACCAATGCCATGGAGGCCATTGTCAATGCCTATTTCGATGACAAATCAAAACTGGCTTCGGTACTACAGGAAAGTATTGCCTATCACGAAGCTATTTTGAAAGGCCTTTTCGATAATGGGAACCATGCTATTTTCGCTAGAATAAAAACCTTGTTCGATGAAGTTCAGGGGTTTTTGGCCTGGAACAAATCCCCCAAATACAATTTCGTCTATGATCAAGTCGTGGGTTATGGAGAATTGATCTCTACAACCATAATTAGTACCTATTTCAACGAAGTCGGCATCCAAAACAATTGGTTGGATGTTCGTGATTTTATAAAGACCGACAATAGCTATCGTGACGTTTCGGTAAATTGGGAGAAGACCCAAGAACGGGTTAAAGACATCGATAGGTCGAAACTGAACATCACCCAAGGTTTTTTGGGTAGCGACGATAATAATTTCACGACCACACTGGGGCGCGAAGGTTCCGATTATACAGCGGCCATTCTTGCCTACTGCTTGAACGCCGATTCGGTGACCATATGGAAAGATGTACCCGGCGTTCTAAATGCCGACCCCCGATATTTTAAGGAAACCCAGTTGCTGAACAAAATATCGTACCGTGAGGCCATTGAGTTGGCGTTCTACGGCGCGTCGGTTATTCACCCAAAGACGTTACAGCCGTTACAGAAAAAGGAAATACCCCTGCATGTAAAGTCTTTTATCAATCCGAAAGACCCCGGAACAACTGTTGGGAAAGGGGTCGGTATCAAACCCGAAGTACCTTGTTTTATCGTCAAAAAAAATCAGGTCTTAATGAAACTTTCTTCCTTGGATTTTTCGTTTATCGTTGAAGATAGTATCAGTGAGCTTTTTAAATTGTTCCATGACCATAAGATGAAAGTTGACCTGATTCAGAATTCCGCGATTAGCTTTTCTGTATGTGTCGATAACCGTTTCGGTCGTTTAGAAGAGTTATTGAATTTGCTAAAGAGCAGGTTTAAAGTAGTACACCATGAGGGCGTGTCGCTATATACCATCAGGCACTTTAACGAAAAGGCCATAGAATCGCTTCAAAACGGACACGAAATTCTTTTAGAACAGCGTGGTAAAGAGACGTTGCAGTTGGTGGTTAAATAAATCATATTTCAAACCTTCTTTGGCAAGGATGTATTGTTGAAAAGAATAAAGGGCTCTGTTGTTCCCATTTAGACATCCTAGAATTACCAAGCCGCAATCATACAATTGTATCCAGTCATTCGTTGAATATGTTTACCTCCATTTTTTTTTGCAGTTCTGAATATGTCATCGTTTATTGGAACTTTAAAGCAATCTCTTGTCCCAACTGAAATCTTCAATACTTTCAATGCTGATTTGTGAAAAATCAGCTTGTATCGTATTAAGGACAAAATTAAACTCTTCTTTGATAATTGCAGATGGCACTTTTAATATAGGAGTGCTCCTTTTAGTGTACCAATCACTACCGTATTTTTGAGTGGTAAATCTGTTTTCCAAAAGATGCCAATCTTGTGGTAATTTTTTTGTATTTGCAGTTAGAATTATACCATTTTGGTCTGGAACATCAATTATTACGGTTTTATATCTTAATCCTTCCATTATTGCATTTCTATGAGCAACTAACTCAAGTGCAGCTAAAGAACGACTCGACGAAGCATATACAACATATTGCTTTTCCATGTTCCACCTATTTGCCCTTCCGGAAGCCTCAAGTTTTGGGGCATACTTTTCTCTGGTAATCCTATAAAGTTTCATTAGACGTTGTCTCCATATTCAATGGCCACAAGACGATCGTCAACCATTCTTATTCCACTAATAGTATTCAGAAACTCAATAGGTTTCCTATTGTCAAGGAATACATTCTTGCTATCTAACCAATTACTGAAATTTTCTTCCGAGCCGAATACTTCAGAACCATGTTTAAGTAGTGAAATAAGCATTAAAACATGTTCTTTCGTATCTACCTTGGTTTTTGATACATCTTTTGTATAGCTGACAAATGTTTTTGGAGCGAGATTTAACATTGAGGAAAGAATCTTGTCACTAGTATTTGCTTTGGCCCTTAAAACTCTCACATGGCCAGATGTGAATTTATTAGTTTCCAAATAATTCACAACCCAAGAAGATTCCAATTCCATGGGGATATTGTTAAATATTTTTTTTTCAGCAAGTACCATACTGGTAATTTTACGTTTTTAATTACGTAAATTTACTACTATTTTATGAATCTGACAAATTTCAATCCCATTGTTTATTATCTAGTTAAATGTTAAAACCCTGCAATTTATGGCAGTTACTTTAGTTTCTATAAATATTTTAGCCTTCAATGTTATTAATTATTGAGTTATTGATTATTAATGGATTTTTACCTAGTAATCAAATCACCAAGAATACAGCAGCTATTGGCAATTTCATTGCCTTTTAAAAACTATGGATTTTTAATCCATAGTGGTTTAATTAAAACCATATTAAAAGTAAATTCAATGGAGGTCAAAATAAATGACAACAATGAAATTGTCTATCAAGCATATAACACCTTTCCAAAAAGAAAATCAATTCCACCATTAATCACACTTTCGTAGCTAAATAAAAAATGAGCCTCTCACCACCAATCTACAATTCTAAAAATAGTGTTCATTGCCGCTTCCACCGATTAGTAGTAATTTAGTCCTAATTAAACATTCCAATACATGGCATATTACAATATCGACGCAAAGAAAGAAGTAACCTATGATGCCATTGTTATTGGTTCGGGCATTAGCGGCGGCTGGGTCGCCAAAGAACTTTGCGAAAAAGGGTTGAAGACCTTGGTTCTCGAACGCGGCAGAATAGTCGAGCATGTGGCCGACTACCCCACAATGAATCTCGACCCATGGGATACCGAATTACGTGGCGGCCTTACCCCAGAACAACAAAAGAAACATTACAAAAAAATGCGTTCGGGTTGGATGGGCACCGATACGGAACATTTTTGGGCCGATGATGAAGCCAACCCCTATACCGAAGTAAAACCTTTTCTTTGGTTGCGCGCCCACCAGATGGGCGGGCGTTCGCTGTTATGGGGAAAACAGACCTATCGTTGGAGCGACCTTGATTTTGAGGCCAACGCCAAAGATGGCCATGGGGTCGATTGGCCAATCCGTTATAAGGATATAGAACCATGGTATACCTATGTCGAGAAGTTTGCCGGAATCAGTGGTGAACCACTTGGGTTGCCACAGTTGCCCGACAGTCATTTTTTACCTCCAATGGAACTGAATTGTGTTGAAAAACATGTAAAAAACAGGATTGAAAAAGAATTCGACGGCAGGCATATGATTATTGGGCGCTGTGCCCATCTGACCGTTCCGCATAACGGGCGCGGGCAATGCCAAAACCGTAACCGCTGTAATCGTGGTTGTCCATTTGGCGCATATTTTAGTAGTAATGCGGTTACGCTGCCAGCGGCACAGGCAACCGATAACCTTACAATTAGACCCTTCTCCATTGTGCAATCGGTGATATACGATGATAAAAAGGGGAAAGCTACTGGTGTACGAATCATCGATTCCAAGACAAACGAGGATATCGAATTTTCAGCAAAGGTGATTTTTTGCAATGCCTCTACTCTGAGTAGTACCCAAATACTGTTGAATTCGAAATCGGATCGGTTTGAGAACGGACTCGGTAACGATAGTGGTGAATTGGGCCATAATATTATGGACCATCAATTAGGTGCAGGGGCCTCGGGAAAAATCGATGGCTATGAAGACAAATATTA
>ENA-ORXM01002518-ORXM01002518.1-marine-metagenome-genome-assembly--contig:-NODE-2518-length-21009-cov-3.813109_pt1 | contig 21009 bp, 13 predicted proteins | sample MGYA00237867_ERZ511480 | MGnify/ENA primary metagenome ERZ511480 (study PRJEB26309, sample SAMN06266103) | marine metagenome | isolation source: Algal blade | place: United Kingdom:Sidmouth, United...
TTAAGCATACTTCAACAAAAAAAAACATCATTATTCATCGCTTATGGATATATGCCAGTAATTCTAAGAATAAGCTATTACGCCTTATTGCCATGTTATCTTATAGTTTTAGTTTAATTTGGTTTTTTACTTGCAATAAAATCCCGAAAACGGTTATTATCCAATCACCACCATTATTAGTTGCATTTACGTCTGTATTTTTTTTACGTTCAAAAAAAAGGAAGATCGTACTAAACGTAAGTGATTTATGGCCACTTGCTGGCTTAAAACTTGGAGCATTTAAAAAAAATTTTAGTTATAAACTACTAGAGAAAATAGAATGGTTTAATTATAAACATGCTAATTTGGTTTTAGGGCAAAGTGAAGAGATACTAACTCATGTAAATTCTCTTTTTCCTAAAAAAGAAACTTTCTTATATCGTAATTATCCTGATTTTGAAACTTCCATACCAAACCATGATATAAACCCATCAGAAAAACTAAAAATGGTTTATGCTGGTTTATTAGGAATTGCTCAAGGCATTTGTAAACTCTGTGAGCAATTAGATTACACAAAAATTCAATTCCATATTTATGGTGCTGGAGCAGAGCAAAAAAGTATCGAAGCTTTGATAAAAAACAAACCAGAATTAGATATTATTTATCATGGTGAAATTTCAAGGCAAGAATTACACAAGGTACTAACTCAATACGATTTTACTATAATTCCATTACTAAACAGAATTTTTGGTTCTGTGCCTTCTAAAATATTTGAATATGCACGCTTGGGGATACCCATGTTATATTTTGGTGGTGGTGAAGGTGAGCATATTATTAAAAAAAACGAATTAGGGTGGGTTGCTAATGCTGGTGATTATGAAGATTTAAATTCTATTATTTCAGATATTGAAAATTTAAAATTAAAATCTGAAAATAGGTCTAAAATTCAAAAAACTGCTTTTGATAATTTTAGTTTTAAAAATCAATTAACTCAACTTATGAAAAAAATTTAATAGGCTTTTTCTTCGCCTTTTAAAGCATTAGTAAATGTTTGAACTGTTATTTTTAGGTCTAATAATAAAGACCAGTTTTCAATATAAAAAATATCATACTTCACACGGTTAATAATATCATGATCTGTCTCTATTTCCCCTCTAAAACCGCTTACTTGAGCTAATCCTGTAATACCTGGTTTTACAAAATGACGCACCATAAATTTGTCAATTCTTCGAGCATACATATTTGTATGGCTTACCATATGTGGTCTAGGACCAACAACAGACATATCACCAAACAACACATTAAAAAATTGAGGTAATTCATCTATGCTTGTTTTCCTGATAAAAGCACCCATTTTAGTAATTCTTAAATCACCTTTTGTTGCTTGATGTAAATGTGCATTTTTATTAGGTGTCATAGATCTAAACTTATAACAATCAAATTCTTTGTAATTAAATCCATTTCTAGATTGCTTAAAAAACACGGGGCCTTTTGATTCTAGTTTAATCAATATCGCAATAATTGGGGTTAGCCAAGATAGAATAAACACGATAATAAATAAAGAAAATAAAATATCAAATAACCTTTTAACAAATTGATTTACAGATTCTTGAAGAGGTATAGCTCGTAACGATAAAATAGGTATGTAATCGTAATATTCGTATTTAAGCTTTTTTGAAAATATATCTTTATTATCTGGTATAAACTTTAATTCCCGTAAATTATTATCAGCAAAATCAATTAATCTATTTATTTGCTTGTTAGTTAGTTCTGCAACTGAAAAATAAATTTCATCTATATTATTATCTATAATATAATCAAAGCAATTATCTAAAGAAAAATCTTTGCTTTTTGCACTAAACTTAATGTCAAATTTATAACCGAAATCTGGTCTTGTTCTAAAGGTTTTTATAAGCTGCCTTGATCTTTCATTACTTCCTATTACAATAACTTTTCTCGTATTCCCTCTTAAAATTGTTCTATATTTCTTTAATAAATAAGCGTTTAAAAATTTAAAAACGCATATTAAAATAAAAATTAATAATAAATAATTACCTAAGGCTAGCCTACTAATTATTGGTTGTTTGAAAAACCCTATAAATGCATAGACTACAATGCTAAAAATTATAATTTGTCTGAATAATAAAGGAGCTATTTGAATTAATCTGGTTTGTCTTTGTACCTCATAAAATTGGTTTTTCATGGCAATAATTATCCAAGATATAGATACATAAAGAGAAAAAATGTAGACGTTTTTTAAATTTATTTCAAAACAAAATATAGCCACATTTATTATAGCTAAATCTATAAAACAGAATAACGGTTTTATAAAATTTGAATATCTTGACTTTTTGTAATTCACTTATTTTTTTATGTGTTCTTTAAAATTTTTATGCGCACTTTTATACCATTCATCTTCAGATAAGGATTTGAAATAATTGTAAGTTATTTTCATGCCTTCTTCTCTGGTTATTTTTGGTTCCCAATTTAGTATTTTTTTTGCTAATGTTATATCGGGTTGTCTCTGTAATGGATCATCTTTAGGTAACCCTCTATAAATTATTTTTTGTTTAGTTCCAGTTAGCTTTATTATTTCTTCAGCAAATTGCTTAATTGTTATTTCATGCGGATTTCCAATATTAACTGGATTTGTATAATTACTTAATAGTAGCCTATAAATACCTTCAACTTGATCATCAACATAACAAAAAGAGCGTGTTTGTGAGCCATCACCAAAAACAGTTAAATCTTCTCCTCTAAGTGCTTGCCCAATAAATGCAGGAATTACTCTACCATCATTAAGCCGCATTCGCGGGCCATAGGTATTAAATATACGCACAATTCTGGTTTCTAACCCATGAAATCGATGATATGCCATGGTTATTGATTCTTGAAAACGTTTCGCTTCATCATAAACTCCACGAGGACCAATGGTGTTAACATTACCATAATAATCTTCGGTTTGCGGATGCACGAGTGGGTCTCCATAAACTTCAGATGTGGAGGCTATAAGCATTCGAGCTTTTTTGGACTTAGCTAATCCTAAAAGATTGTGTGTTCCCAAAGCACCTACTTTTAAAGTTTGAATTGGTATTTTTAAATAATCTATAGGACTTGCTGGCGATGCAAAATGTAAAATGTAGTCTAATTTACCACTAAGTTCAATATAATTAGTTATATCATGAGTTATAAGTTCAAAATTTTTTAAACCAAATAAATGTGCGATGTTTTTTTTTTCTCCAGTGATAAAGTTATCCATTGCTACAACATGGAAACCTTCGCTTATAAAACGATCACATAGATGAGAACCTAAAAATCCTGCTGCTCCAGTAATAAGAATTTTCTTTTTCATAACTCAATTAATTTTCAAAAATAACTTAATAAACTCATATTTAACGAAGCGATTAAAAAATTCTAGAAATAAAATTTAGTTAATTTAATTTGTATTTATTCTCTACTATAAAGTATCCACTAATTAATACGAATACAAGAGGTTGATTAGCATCTGATAGGAATCCACTTGATAAAAATGCTGTAATACCGATAGAAATTAAAATAAATAAATAGAACTTATCGAAACTTGTGGCTTGATAATATGCTTTAAAATAAAAATAATATGCATATAATCCAAAAAGACCAAAAAAAACATAAAGATCAAAAAGACCAAATTCTGATCTAATCTCATTAAAGTTAGGTCCTCCTAAAATGTAATTAGGAATTCTCCAAACATTTAAAATATAATCAAATGCTTTTATCAATAATTGATTTCTAAAAGATGTTAAACTAGTCATTAAACCACTTTCATAATAGAGGTCGATAAAAATGCTGAATTTAGATGCAAAAAGAGCTTTTAAATTTGAAAAAAAACTAAACAATAAGGTAACTAAAATTAAAAATACTGCATAAAAGTTTCGTTCTTTATAAAGTTTAAATTTGAAAAAATGATATATAAATAATATGATAAGAAAAAAATAAACTTTTTTTGTTCCTATAAATAGCGAAGTAATCAAAACAATACTAAACAATAAAATATTTTCCGATTTAAAGAAAACTCTATAATAATAATATAAAATAAATAATATAAAATAGTAACTAACTTGATTACTTGTGTTGTAGATGCCCATAAAGCCGAATCGACTTTCATTATTATAGGTTTTAAATAAATTAATTTCAAAAAAAAAGCCTAAAGCGATAAGACCTATATTTATAAAAAAAAGATTGATAAAAAAATTTAAATGTGTGTTAGAATAATTTTTTGAAGTAATTAAAGGAAAAAATATTATTAATGTTAATGGCCAATATAAAAATCTACTAAAAAATAAAATATTCCCATTTACAGATTGTAGCAAACTTGGACTAGATTTTAAAATAAATTGACCGCAAAAAAAAACAACTATAAGAATGGTAAATAGATAAATAAACTTTTTAGTAACTTTTATTTCAATGTAATTTCTTATCCAAAAAATTATAAAAACTAAATAAGTTAGTATAACAATAGTTTTAGAAAGACCTGTATATCTTATAAATTCTAAATTTAAATAAATTGCTACTTTCCTTAAAACGTCACCTAAAAGAAACATTATTATTGTAAAATATAATAATATATTTATTTTTTTTAAGAAAATAGTATTCATATTTAATCTCTTTTTATTCTACTTTTAATCCAAGCTTTAAAAAGTAAGTATAGAAATTTAGAGTTTGTATAGAAGTAACGCTTAGCCATTCTTCTAGGCTCTTGGAGTAATCGGTAAAGCCATTCAAAACCATATTTCTGAAATACCTTAGGGGCTCGTTTTACATCTCCTACATATGTGGGTAAAGCCCCTCCAATACCAAATAAAACAGCCTGAATTTGAGCATAATGATTGTACATCCATTTTTCTTGTTTAGGACAGCCTAATGCAACAAATACGGCGTTTGTGTTTCCGTCGTTAATTTTCTTAATATAATCAGCGTTATTCCAAGTTTCACCAAAAGGAGGCGATATCAATGCTGAAATTTTTATATTTGAATGCTCTTTGTTAAGCTTTTCTTCAAACTTATTTAATACATCGATTGTTGATCCAACAACAGCGATTGTGTATTTTTTCTTATTACAAATTTCAATAAAATCAGGTAAAAAATCCATACCTGCTATTCTAGGTTGGTCAATTTTATATAAATATTTAAAACTCTTAGCTATCGGTAACCCATCAGGAAATGCAAATGTTGCACTATTAACAACATTTTGAAATTCCTTACTATCATGTGCCTCAATTAGCATGTGTACATTAGAGAAGCAAGCATAAGCACTTTTTTTAGATTCTATTAAGCTTATAATTTCTTTTTCATAATACTGTTTGCTTCCTTGATTAATATCTAAACTTATAATTCGTCTTTTCTTCATTTATTTCAAATTTGAATAAATTTTACTTAGATTTTCAAAATTCTTTTTATGTGTATAAGTTTCTTCAAACAGTTTTCTTGCATTATGGGAATATTGTTCTGTATTATTCTTAGAAAAATTCAAAACTTTATCGACCAAATCATTTGGATTGTTAGGTTCAAATGTTAAACCATTAAATCCAGAAACTACAATTTCATTTATGTTATCCAAATCTGAAGCTATTACTGGAGTGCCAGAAGAAAAAGCTTCAATTAAAGTATTTGGCAAGCCTTCATACCAAATTGATGGAAAAATTAATGCTTTTGTTTTCTCAAGCATAGCTGCAATAAACGCTTTATTTTGAACTCCATGAAATTTAATATTTGATTTGGCTTTGATTTTTAAACTTTTTAATAAAACACCATCACCGACTAAATCAAGATTAATATGTGACATTTTATTAAATGCTTCTATTAAAACATCAACACCCTTTTCTTTTGATAATCTGCCTATAAATAAAAAGCTATTTGTTCGTTTATCATAGCTTTTATTTAATAAATCATCTGTACTATTTGGCTTAACAATAATACTTTTTTCAGTTATATTTAAACTTGAATTAGCAATTAATTTTTTAATAAATGGTGTTAACACAATAAACTTATCAATGGTATTTGCCCAAGTATTATTAATTTTATTTAACCCGATAAAAGAAGCTAACAAAGCACTTTTTATATATGAATCTTGAAAGCATTTATGTTTTATTCCATAAATAGGTAATGAAATATTTTTACATTTAGTACAAACTTTCGAGTCTCTTAAAAATAATGCTCCTGGACATAAAAGTCTGTAGTTATGCAAGGTCATAACTACAGGAATATTTTTTTTTTTGGCAGCCTTTAAAACACTAGGTGATGCATTGTAAAATATATTGTGTACATGAATTACATCTGGATTAAATTCATCAATTTTATTTGATGTTATTTGAAATGCATCCTTATTATGAAAAAGATTTATAGGTGAGATTTCTTCATTATTAAAAAAAAGTTGGCTCACTTTAAACCCATTATTTGTTAACAGTTTAAATTCGTTATCTACAACAACATCTTCACCTCCATAATGTCTATATTTATTGTGTATTTGTAGAACTCTCATTTATTTGGCTATTTAATATAAATAATAAAATTGTAAAAAAAGCATATACTCTAATTCCCATATCTCGTTGTAAAAGGGATTCTGTTAATCCAGTAACTAAAAATAAAAAAACAAAAAGGTAATGCACATAATTTTGTTTTTTAAAAGACTTAAAAAGTATTAAAATTAAACTAATTATACACAATAATAAACCTAAAACACCAGTTGTAACTGCTATTTGAAATAGATCATTGTGCGTATTATAACTTGTCATATTTATAGCGGAAGTTTCAGTATAAATCGAATAAGATTCATTTAATGCCTTTTGAGAACTACCAGCTCCAACGCCTAAAATTGGATTATTCTTAAATGTAAGGTATGAATGTTCCCAAATAACTTTCCTAACTGAAGCGCCCCCCCATCTTTTACTTATACTATATTGATTTCCAATATTTAAGGCTTCTTTTGTTTTCTCCTTTAATATTGGGTTAAAATAAACACTAGCGCTAATAATAACAAAAAAACCTACAGTAAAAACAATAAATTTCTTTAAAATATTATTTTTTAAACAATAAAAAAAAGAAAAACCAATTATAAGAAGCGATGATACAAATAATGCGTTACGTCCTCCTAATAGTGTTAATGTAAAAAACAATACTAATAATTGTACCGATTTTATACTACGTATTTTAAATTTACTCGATTTAAGGAAAATTAAGTATAAAGTAAAAAATATGGCGATAGTTATATATAAAGCTAAATATAATTTGTGATAAGAAATGAAAGCCCCTGCTAAATTTTGATCTGAGGAACAATATAGCAGAATATTTGGTTGGTAATCATAACAGTTATAAACTGAAAGCATAATAGACATAACAGATACAAATGTTACTGAATATACGTACATATTAAGCGCTTTGAATATTGTACTATTTTTAATTCTTGTTCTTAAAACAAACACAAAAATTGTTATTATAAGCATTGGCGATTTTTTATATACCTCATCAATACCTAAACTAAAGTAATCTGAATAAAAAAGGCTAAATGCATATACCCAAAATAATGTAGAAAATAAAATAATGACTTTTATATCTTGCTTTAGGTTTTTAAGTAGTGCATTTGTATTTTTTATAAAATAAAAAATAAAAAATAAAAACATTAGGGCTAAAACAATATTGGCTATAGCAAAACCTAAGGGTAGTACTGTAGCATACAAAATAATAAAGTAATTTATTATTTTATTTAGGGAGATTGGGCTATTAATAAACCTTTTTAACATTATTAGACTCTATTGATTTATATATGATAATTATAAGTAGCATAAATTCAGGGTACTCTAAATAATTTTCTGTCAAAATATTTAAGAGAAAGAATGAAAATAAAAACTGAATAAAAAATTTGTAGTCATTATTTTGAACTAATAATCGTTTATAACTTATCCAAAAAAGAAAACATATAATAAGTGTATGTAAAACCCCGTATTCTACAATTAATGCAAGTAAAGAGGAAAATGGCTCATTTCTGGTACCATCATTATATTGATACGTTATGTTTTTATTCCATAATGGATAGATATCTCTATTTGCATAAAAAGGCCTGTTTTTAATTTTTTTAAATAATTTATTTCTAGTATACTCTCCATTTAGTAAAAATGAAACTCGTGAATTATAAGTTCCTGGTGAAGTACCAAATAAAAAATATATTGGATTAGATAAAACTCTTATTCCGCCTTCAAACGCCATGATTTTACGAGGCGTTTTAACGGTTTTAAATTTCTTAACATCTCTCAACTCATTATCATATGGACGTTTATTACTAATTGTTAATTGAACTCTTTTTATATTATTATTCATGTACGAAAAAGCGGCAGGATTAATTTTAGTCGCTGTTAATACAATTAACCAAATAGATAATGGTAATATGATGATGTACTTAAAATATTTCTTTTTCAGGTTAACCAAAAAAACAATTGCTATAGCTCCAAAGAAAAGCAAAAGTCCTAAACCATAAAAGCACATAAAACCAGATATTAAGAAAAAGACACCTTTTTTATAATTGGCTTTGGTAAAATAATAAATGCAATAAATAAAATTAATTAAACAAAATGTATGCATACTTAAACCACTCCTTCCATATAAACCATTAAAAGCATCGTCTAATAGTCCATTACCTGTAATATATACGTATGCAAAATTTATAAATCCAGTTAAGTTTACTAAAATTAAGAGTTTAGATGATATACTCATCCAGGTTTCTAAGGTAACATATTGTTTTTTAGGTTTTAGTAGTAGAACTATTACTGATAAGTATAATAAAAGAATAGAAAATATATTGTTAATTAAATGTACTTCATTAAAAAGTAAATTTATAATTAAACTAATTAACAAAAGCATGAATGATATTAGCATCGCATTTGTTAATTTTAACTTGTAAACATATACCAAGCTAAACATAAAAATTGGAGCAGTAAGGATTAAGAATCCACGAAAAAACGTGAATAACATTACTGAAAAAAAAAGTAAAAATATTTTCCTGCTCAAACAATTAACGTTTTAATGTTCTTTTGAAAAGTTAACTATCTTATCAACATCAACTGATAATATATTACAGTAGTTTTTATCATTAAATGACTCAAATAAGCCACCTACCTTACCTAATTCACCTGCAGTATAATCTAGCCCAAAAACAGGAATATTTAAACTCTTTAAAAATATACAGGCATGAAACCTCATGCATAATCCAAAATCAAAATTCTTCAAAAATTTAATTTTATCGCGAGCATGAAGCTCTCTACTAAAAACAAAATAATTTTCAATACCCTTTGCTTCGCATATATCTTTAATTTCCAAAGCTGGTTCCATATCAGAAAAACCATAATGATCCGTATTGAAAGGAACTGAAACTACAGCAATATTTTTAGGTAATTTTTCTAATACTTTAATTATATTTTCATTAATAATTTTATGTAACTCATCGATTGATAAATTAGATTTATTGTATTTAGACCACATAGGTCTTAAGTTTAATAGAAACAGCTTTTCAAAGCCTTTTTCTTTTATATTTTTTATAAACTCATTTGATTTGTGTCCATTCCAACTCCATTCATCATTATCTTTAAAATTTTGGCTTAAATAATCAAAAGCAGGGTCTCTATTTACTTCATGCTTAATCTCACTTAATTCACTGTATTCATCTCGCATTTGCACATAGCTAGCGCTGTTTAATACTTTTAATGCCATTTTTTTAGAATATTGGGTTTTAAAAGGCCCCCAACCACAACCAACAACTTCAAAGCTTAGTTTTACTTTATTAAAGGCTTTAATTGTTGTGTAATGCTCTAACAAATCAATAGGCATTTCCATAATTGGTCCTCCTGCCCAAACAAGCACATCGTTTTCGCTAGCTACTACATGCTTAAGCTCACTAGAATCTAATGTTGTAATTTTAACATCTTGTTGTTCAAAATCTAAACCATTTACCCAAAACTTTGTTCTATCTATACGCTTACTGTAAACTATAAATTCATCTATTGAATTATGTTTTTTTAGTAATCTTAAAATAACACCACCTAAAATTGCCGAATCACCAACATGTTCTCCTCCATAGGCACCAACAATATGTATTCTTTTAGTATTTGATAGCTTATTATCAATAACCACCTTTTTTTCTGATATGCCTAACACGTTTTTAGCGTTATCAATACCAAATGATGCTGTTTTACCTATTAAATCTAAAAACCCAAGTTTAGAAGATAATTCTTCTTTTATTAAAGTTACTGGATTCCAAGATCCAGATTGATCATGTATACATTTAGGGCACTTATTTGTTACAAGGTCGTCTAAAAGATCTATACTTCGTTTACTGTAATAAATATCGTAAGGAGACTCTTTACGGCAGTCGCCTAGCATTTTATTGTCTATAGAACAATGAAACATTTCGCCATGAGCAGAAATTAATACGCCATTATTTTGAAAGTGACATGGTGCGTTCCTGTCTGAATTAGTGATTAATCGTTTTGATAAATCTTTATAAAATAATTTTCTAGCTGGGTTTTGCGTAATACTTTTTACACTTTCTGATCTTAAAAAATCTGCAAAAAATGAATTTTCTGGGTTGGCTGTATAAAATTCATCGGTAATATCTTTATTATATAGTCTTTCAATAGTTGTTGCTTTCCTAAAAACAACATCAATATCTTTTTGCTTAGCATAATGTAAAATCTCGTTTACACCGTAAATATTGTGCTTAGATATGGTACTCTGAATTTGAAGTTTTATACCATTTTCCTTAACTATCTTTATGGTATCTAATACTTTTTCCCAACCATTTTCAACACGCCTAACCTCTTCATGCAAATCGCCTATACCATCTACACTTACGTTAAGACTAAAATTAATTTGCTTTTCATTACATATCTCTTTAATAATTGGTAAAAGCCTATTCCATTTTGTTGGATGAAAACCATGTGTGGTAATCGATAAACTTTCTAAATCTTTTATAGCAGTAACAATAGACTTAATACACTCTATAAGATCTTTTCGGAGTGTTGGCTCACCTCCAGAAATACCTAAATGTTTGGTATTACTAAACAATTTATCAGAATATAGTTTCTCTATCTCAGCCGGTGTTAACTCGTTTTCAGATTTATCTTTCCACACATTACACATCTGGCATTTAGAATTGCAATTGTCTGTAATAGGAAAGTTAACGTGTGTTGGTAGAATATAATTTTTCTTTCCAAAACCTGGATTTATGTAATACTGATAAGAATACTTAAGAGCCTTAGCTAAAGCCATTTATTAAAATTTTTTAAGTTTAATCGAGCCCAAAGATAAAACAATAATAATTTAAAACGCATTTGCTTAATAGCATTATTTAAAAACAGCACAAATACTAAAACTATATGGTTTTTTGAGTCTTTATTAAAAAATGTTCAAGAGAAAAATAAAACTATTGAATTTTAATAAATAGCACGTTGTAACATGTTTAACAATTTAAAACAATACTGCGTTTAGTTTGCTTTTCTAATATCTAAAACAACTTTTATATTATTGACTACAATTACCATCAATTAAATTTTCAACGGTTGGGTTGTACTTATTTTTGTAAAAGTAAAACATATAACTAGTTTTTTAGTGTAGTACATTTTAGTTTTTTATCATGAACACTCGTCCGTTGTTATTTGTGTTATCGTTGGGTTGTAAGCATTACCCTTTATGGTTCCACTACATTTAAATTCGGTGTTCTTTAACCCGCAAAAATCTTTCAATTGTTCATTGTTTTCTATTGAAAACGGGACACAATATTCAGAATATTCATTTTCACCTTTAAAAATTTTTAATTCAGAAAGACCATTTAAATCAACCAATGAATGATTCCCTATAATATTAAACTCTTGTTCAACACTATTTATGTTAGATAAAAAATCTAAAGATTTTAGTTTTGTCATACCACTAATGTAAATACTAAATAAACCAATAACGTCATCTTTGTTTAGAACAATATCTGTTATTAAGTCACTATTTAATATAGTTAAAGCAGCATTATTATTTAAAGACATATTAGCAAGACCGTCTAGATTATCTAAACTCGTATTGGAATATATAGTTAGATTATTCAATTTTGAATTAACATTCAAAAGACCATTAATATTTTTTAGGGATTGATTTTTACTAATTTGTAAACTGTTAACACTATTTAAATTACTAAAAGCATCTAGATTAATTAATTTATCATTATCTGCTATAGTTAATTCATCGATGGAAGTAACATTAGAAAGACCATTAAGGTTTTCCAAAAGATAATTGTCTTCTATCACAAGACTATCAAAAGAAGTTATTGATGATAAGCCATCTAAATTTAAAATAGAACTACTATTAATTTCTAATGAATTTAGCGATGTTAAACCTAACAAACCATCTAAATTTGCAATAACACTACTTCTTATTTCTAATAACCCTAAAGATGTTAAACCTAATAAACCATCTAAATTTTGAATATTTGATCTTTCAATATATAAGCCATTAAGAGTAGATAAATTTGATAAACCATTAACATTTGTAAGGCTCTCACAACTAAGCAGTCTTATGCTTCCTGTAATTGAAGATAAATTTGATAACCCATCTAAATTTAATAAATTAGATGCAGATATCTGAAGTGTTCCGTTTATAACGTTAATTTTAGAAAGGCCATTAATATTTTCAAAACCGCCAAAAACATTAATGTCCCCGCCTATAAATTCCAAATTAGAAAGGGCATCTAGATTTTTACTAGAAGTGGAAAACACCAAAAAACCACCTATGGAAGTTAAGTTTGATAAGCCATCAAAACTATCTACACTCTGCCAATGAGCAACAACCAAAGAGCCCCCAATAGTTTCAAGATTTGAAAACCCATTTATATATTCCATATCGTTGTTATATATTACGCTTACATTTCCTGTTACTGTTGTTAAACTAGTAAAACCATTAAGCTCTACTAATCCTGTTTCGTTAATCTCTAAATCACCACCTATAGAAACCATATTGGAAAAACCTATATCTATTAAACTAGGTAGTTCATCCAAGAGGATGTCTTTAGAGCAGGATGTTATATTAGACAAACCATCTAAACTCTCTAGATTATCATTTTTTACAATATTTATAGCTGTTACACTATTTTTAGTAATTGCTCCTACGTTTTTAAGTCCATTTACATTAATTAACGCATTATTGTTTGATATATTAATGCCTCCAATGGGGCCGTCTTTACCCTGCCCCAAAGAAACCAAACTTAATAACGCATCAATATTTACGAGCGCTTGATTATTTACAATACTTAATCCTCTAATAGATTTTAAATTGGAAAGACCATCAAATGATTTTAAACCTGTCGTATTTTTTACTGTAAAACTACCTGTAATTTCTTCTAAATTAATTAATGGGGTTAAATCGGTAACATTAGTTAACACCAGATTACTTGTAACTTTTGTGCAACCTTTCAAGCCAAACTGAACAAGATCATCCTGACTGTTTATTGAAATACTTCCAGACCCATCATCTGATGCACAATTAATTCCTTGTGCAACCTCTTCCTTTACCTGGTCATCATCACTACTGCAACCAACTATTATTACAAAGAACATTATAAAATATAAGAGTTTTTTCATTTGATTTTTTTTATAAAAAAGTTATTTAGTCTATTAATTCATTTTACATGCGTCAGTTCGTAATTGTTCTCTTGTGGGGTTGTAAGCATTATTCTTAATAGAAAAACTAGCACCACCCTCATAAACATATTCTACTTCTTTTAAATCACAAAAATCTACCAAGACATCATTATTTGCTATAGATATACTATAAGTACTACAAATATCTCTTGTACTACCATAATAACAATATTCCCATTTACCAATTGAAGATAGGGCTGAAAACCCATTAAGGGTTTCGAGCATATCATTATCTACGATATTTAAATATCCTGAAATATTATTTAATTTTTCAAAAGTGATATTTGATAGTACAGCATTACTTTCTATAAATAAATCTGAACCAATAGTCGCTAGATTTTTAAAACTAAAAGATTCTAAAGATTGATTATTATCAATTTTAATATAATTGTTTACAGTACTAAGGCTGTTAAAATCTAAAGCCTTTAATTTAGAGTTATTAGTAATTTTTAGATAGTCTGTAACTAAATTAAGATTATTAAATGTTAATGATTCTAACTGGTGGTTTTGCTGTATATTTAAATAGCCTCCAACTTCATTAAGTACATTTAAACCTTCTAAGTTTGCCAAATTAATGTTATTTGAAATAGAAAAGTCTCTACCAACTTTAAAACTTGTATTAAAATAAACAGCTTCTAAACTAGGGTTATCATAAATTTTGAATTCATAATTTACAGAAGCTAGATTATTAAATTTAATGCCGTTTAATTTATTGTTATTATTGATTTGTATACTTAAACACGATATTAAACTATTTAACGAGAGTTCACTTACCACCGCATTACCTTGTATAACCAGTTGCTTACCAATAGTTTCAAGTTTATCGAAAAAAACAGCTTCCAAAACAGGATTCTGCCCAAAAACCAGTCGCTCCTTAACATCTATAAGTTTTTGTAAACCTTCTATTTTATTTAATAAAATGTTATTCCAGATAACCAATTCACCATTAATATTCTCTACATTTTCAAGGCCTTTTAGATTTTTTAATACATAATTATTTCGAATACTTAAATTGCCATTAATAAGGGAAACTGTATTTAGATTATCAATATTTTCTAGCAATCTATTGCTATTAATAATTAAGGCACCTAAGGTTTCTAAATTATCTAAACCATTTAAACTTGTAAGTGCAGGCATGCTTGTAATACTCATGCCACTACTTATAGTCTTAAGGTTTTCTAAACCTTCAAAAGTCGTTATATTGGTATTATATAGTGTTAATGCGCCAACACTTGTAAGGTTTTGTAAACCATCTATAGAATTTAATAAAGGATTGTTATGAAGCGTAAAGCTTCCTTCTACTTCTTTTAAATTCTTTAGTTCTAATAAATTATTAAGTTTAGCATTCTCTATAATTTTAAGGTCTCCTTTTATAACCTCGTAACTTTCAAGGCCATTTAATGATTCTAAATTATTATTCTCTTTGATAATAATACCTCCTGTAGCCTTTAAGTTATTTAAACCCTCTAAAGATTTCAATGACGTGTTATTTTCAATTAATATGCTGCTAGAAATTAAATCTATATTATAATCTCCATTGCTATCTGCACCTGTAAGCCCTTCTAACCCTTTTAAATCAACTAATCCCGAATTACCCCGTATTACCATAAGACCTACTGAAGCTATGCTACCCAGCCCCTTTAAGGATGTTAAACTAGAATTAGAGCTAATATTTAGTTCGCTCTTTACAGATGTTATATTAATTGCTTCTAATGACTTTAATTTTTCATTATTTGCAATTGTTAGAGACCCTAGAGCCGAACATGAAGGACATTCTAGCCCATCAAGATTTTCAATACTGCCATTACCTATAATTCTTGCAGAAGAATACTGGCAATTTTTTAATGCTCTAAGTTCTACTAAAGATTCATTAAAATATATGTCCAGATATTGAGCTTTAGACAGATTCTCTAAACCGTCTAAAGAAACTATACCATCATTATTATCAATTATGAGGTTGACAACAGATGATAAGCTCTCCAACCCCTTCATCGATGTTAATTTTGGGTTCTTTTTTATAACAAATTCCTTATCCGCCGTATTAACATTATCAAGCCCTTCTAGACTTGTTAAATTATCGTTGTTTAATATTTCGAATTTTGCCGAAACCTGTTTTAAAGAGCTTAAACTTTTTAGACTTGTAATGGCTTCTCCTCCCTTATATAAATTAGTAGCTATTCTAAAAGTAACCCCTTCAACTCTTTCGTAATTCAATGCTCCAAATGAGTCTACCTGTTTTTGAGTTATAAGAATTAAATTGCCTTCATAGGTTTTATAATTTTGATGAGGAATATCATCATCCTTATCACAATTATATAAGGCCAAGGTTAAAATAAAGCATAGTAGTAGTTTTTTCATGATTTAAATATTTGGGATATTTACTACAAATTTACGTTTTTTTTAATAATTAATATGATGTATATTCGTCGTAAATTTTAAAATCATTTTAATGAAAACTTTATTATTAAATTTAGCTTTAGTAGTATTATTAGTATCTACATCGTGCAAAGACAAGAAAGAAACTGCACCTTTAACTAAGCAAGAAGTTGTCGAAGCTGTTGTAAAGCAAGCTATTAATATTGAATATACACCTATTTATTTAAGCCCTAAGTCTAGACCTATAGTGGTTGCATGGACCGAGTATTTAGCTGTACAAAACAAGGTGTATGAGCTTAAAAACACAGACACTATCAAGTTAGAAAAACAACTTAATGATTTAGATGATTTAATGACTAAATTATTAAACTCTAAAACTCCAGAAAAATTACAAACTCATTTATTTGAAAGAAAACTAGATTTATTGAGTGAATCTGTTACTGAATTAAGAAGTTTGTTAGGAAAAGAAACAACACAACTTGACGATATTAAAAAAGGAGTTTATAAAATAATGCAGGGCTATGGCGCTTCAAAAAATCAAATTAATGCTATTTATGGGGGTTAAAACACCTCAATAATATAAATAATAAAAGAGATAATAATTGTATTTAAATACAATTATTATCTCTTTTATTATTTAACTTTTTTATAATTTTAATTCTCCACAAAATCTATTATGGTATCTTCATAGTATTTTAAAACTTTCATTGTTCCACGATATGATAAATGATCATTATCGCTGTAATAAATTTCATTATCTAATTTCTCTATACATGCTTCTCCTTCACATAAAGCATCAATAGGGTTTATAAATAATATATTGTCTCTGTTTTTAAAGTACTCTTTTATAGATTGATTTACTTCTTGATTATACGGATCCAATTTAAAAGTATTTTGACTATTCATTAAAGCTTTTAAATATTTTGGCTTTAACAATTTTTCAGAAAACTTAATAGATTTAGGATCTTTAATTGGGTTTTCGCCAAAAATAATTACTTTTCTATCACCTATTTCTTCAAGTAGTTTATCAATTTTTTCATAGACTTTATCATAGGACGCAATACTTCTCTCAAAATATTCATACTCTCCAGTAGTTTCATTTAAAACTTTACTACAGTATTTTTCCATGTGCCACCAATAACTAAATACTAATACGCCTTTAGGGTGTCTTCTCATCCTTTCTACTGCATCTTTTTTCTCTTTATCTATTTGGTCTTGTTTTACCCTAAAATTAATTAACTCTGGTAAGGCTAACGATCTTAAATTAGCCATGTGTACAAATTTACCGTGTTTTTTTACAAAAATATCATCGATAGCAGAAGCGTATTGGCTAGCATGACTATCACCATACCAAAACATATCAATAGGCTCACTTTTAAACGGTTTATTTATTACACCTATTCTCTCATATCCTTCCATTCCCCATTTAGGCAGCATACTCTCACTAACACTATTATCTAAACGCCATTGCCAGCCCTCTGTATAATTAATATTCATTCTTAAGGTGTTAAATATTAAAATAAAAACAAGCAGCGCTAAAATGAAAGTTTTATTTGCTCTTAAGGTATATTTAAGTTCACCAAATCGCATAGGTTTTTCGTACTTATTATAAACAAATATTGAAATTAGAAATGATGCTACTAGAAGTGATACTTGTTCAAATATATTTAAATCATTTCCTGTAATATGCTTATAAAAAACAATTACAGGCCAATGAAACAAATACCAAGTATAACTAGCTTTACCAATTAACTTAATTAATTTGTTACCACTTAGCAAACCTAAAAACTTAGAAGCTGGTGTAACTATTAATAAACCTGCACCTAAACATGGTATTATATTTAAACTACTTAAATAAACAGTGTTTTTATCGAAATAAAAGACTGAAAAAAGAATAAGAAAAAAACCGATAACATTTAAGCTCGTTTTTGCTAATTCTTGTTTTAAATTAATTGCGGGTAAAAAAGCCAAACTTGCACCAATTAAAAACTCATAAGTTCTGAATGGTAATAAGTAAAATTGAATTGAATCTGTACGCGAAGATAATTCACTATCACTTACAAATATGCTTATTATGCTATCTGAGAGACCATTTTCTGACACATAAAGTGTTAAGCCAAAACTTAAAACTAGAATTAATAATGTTAAAAAAACTCGTGTTATACCAGAGAAAAATTTCATTATTACAAACAAAGTAATAGGCCAAATTAAATAAAACTGTTCTTCTACACCAAGAGACCATGTATGTAATAAGGGTTTTAAATGAGAAGACGTATCAAAATAACCCGATTCACTTAAAAAATGAAAATTTGATAAGGCTACTGATGAGTAAAACATGGAATCTATAAAACTCATAAAATCTGAAGGAGATAAAACGAGAAATCCAAACGCGAAAGATAGAATAAGCACCAAAAAAAGTGATGGTAAAAGCCTTCTTATTCTTCTTCTATAAAAATTTTGAAAACTAATTGTATGAGTTGTTTCATACTCTTTTTTTATTGTTTTAGTTATTAAGTAACCACTCACAACAAAAAACACATCTACACCGAGAAAACCTCCCGAAAAAAGTGATATATCCAAATGAAAGAATATAACTAATAATACGGCAAGTGCTCGTATAGCATCTAGGTGTTCAATATATTTTATTTTCATTTAAGTTGTATTTGTATTAAAAGGTAGATTTAGCGTATTAAGTAATATATAGATAATAATTGTTTTTTTATTAAGGGTCTTGTGTCTTTAAAAAAGAAATTTGAAAAGAAAGAGGATACAGAATATGAAATTAATGTCGCCCATGCGGCACCTGCAATTCCATATTTTGGTATTAATAAAAAATTAAGAATTAAATTTGTAGCTAGCCCCATTAACTCGCGTTTAAAGATAATGTCTTGTCTATTTATTTTCAAAATATATTTACTACTTGTAACCAACAAGCTCATTAAAATAATACTCCAGGCATGAATTTTTAAGATTTCAGAGGCATACATATAATCATCCCCATACATCACTTCAATAATTGTCTCAGAAAAGGTAGTAATTAACAGCACACACATAAAAGCAAGAATTAAAACTATAGCAAACATTTGATAAAGTAATTTATCAATATCTACTTTAGTTATCGCCTTTATTATTTTTGGAAAAAACACATTTGATATAATAACTGGAACGGCATACAAAAACTCCGATATTCTAGCTGAAGCAGCATAAATACCAACATCATCATTATTGGTGAGAGATGCAATAAAAAGTTGGTCAATTTTAAGGTATAACGTTGTTGTTATAGCAGCTAACATTAAAGGAAGCCCTTCTTTAAGAAGTGAAGGTGTTATTTTTTTTCTAATGTATATAGATGGTAGTTTTAATTTGTGTTCTTCTTTTATTCTAATTAGTGTGAAAAATAAAATATACTCCAAGAGAACTAGTAACGCGAAATAAACAATATCTAACCCTTTTTGTATTGCTAAAATTTTTAAAATAAAAAAAACCGTTAAAGAAATACTTCTGGCTATAACAGTTTTTCTATTTTTAAGGTTAGCCTCGTTTTTTTGTATATAAACATTAGAATTTAAAACGATTTGTGAACTAAATAATAAAACAATTACAAGTATTAAATCACTATTAAAATTAATATTTACAATAGCATATGCTATAAATAAAACAATAGCAGTAAGTATCCCTGTAAAGAATCTTAGATAAAAGGAAATAGATAATACGTTATTAGCTAAAAGTGGATTCTTTTTTAACCGTTTTACAATTATATAATTTAAGCCTAATGATGCTACCGCAGGTAATAATGATCCGAAAGAAATAATATAATTCCAAATACCAAAAGTTGAAGTGCCAAAGTAGGTTGCCATTTTAGCATAGATATACAGAGTAAGTAGAGCCCCATAACCTTTATCTAAAAAAAGCCAAAAAATGTTACTTAAAACGGGATTATTAATTAGCTTCTTCATTCATTCAATAAATAATAACTTTTAAGAAGATTTGGTGTTTGATATATACCAATCATAAGCCTTCTTTATCCCTTCATCAAGTTCTATTTTATGCTTCCAACCTAACTTGTTTAGTTTGGAAACATCTGTTAATTTACGCATTGTACCATCTGGTTTGCTAGTATTAAAAACTAACTTGCCTTTAAAACCAATTGTATTTTGTATGGTTTCTGCTAACTCTTTTATTGAAACATCTTTGCCTGTACCAATATTTATATGTGTATTCCTAATATCTTTTTCACCTTCATTATAGGTATCTGAAAAATCTCTATTCTCCATAATAAAAACACACGCATCTGCCATATCTTTACTCCATAAAAACTCACGTTTCGGCTTTCCAGAACCCCAAATTTCAACACTACTTTCTGATACACCAAAAGAGTTTAAATACGTTTTAGCTTCATTAATATTATGAACCCCTAAATCTTTAACTACTTCGTCAAATTTAGATTCTGACAGTAATTTTGCCAAGTGAATTTTTCGAATTAAAGCTGGTAATACATGTGATTTTTCTAAATCAAAATTATCATTAGGTCCATATAGATTTGTGGGCATTACTGAAATGAAGTTTGTATCATATTGAAGATTATAACTTTCACACATTTTTATACCTGCTATTTTAGCTATTGCGTAGGGCTCGTTGGTTGGCTCTAGCGTACCGGTTAAAAGCGCGTTTTCCAACATTGGCTGGTCAGCTAGTTTAGGGTAAATACATGATGAACCTAAAAACAATAAATTTTGCACGTTGCCCAAATGAGCTCCGTTAATAATATTGCATTGCATCATTAGGTTTTCGTAAATAAATTCTGCAGGATAAGTACTGTTAGCGTGTATGCCGCCAACTTTCGCAGCAGCAAGATAAATCTCCTCGATATTTTCCTTCTGAAAAAACGTCTCTACAGACTTCTGGTTAAGCAGGTCTAGCTCTTGGCGAGTTCTGGTAACCAATTCCACAT
>ENA-ORXM01002519-ORXM01002519.1-marine-metagenome-genome-assembly--contig:-NODE-2519-length-20998-cov-17.077434_pt1 | contig 20998 bp, 21 predicted proteins | sample MGYA00237867_ERZ511480 | MGnify/ENA primary metagenome ERZ511480 (study PRJEB26309, sample SAMN06266103) | marine metagenome | isolation source: Algal blade | place: United Kingdom:Sidmouth, United...
AAACAACAACACAAGGGATTGCTGAAACCCTAAACAGTAAGCACTAACATTTTTAATTTAACAACAAATGAAAAATTTCAAATTCTTATTAGGCACATTTTTTCTATGCATTTTTGCTTTAACAAGCTGTCAAAAAGAAGAGGTAGCAAATACGGTTAATCAAGAACTTGATGCTTCCACTTTTATGAAAACAAATCCTTCTTTAGATGAAGTTAAAACTTATTTTGCGGATGCTCCATCAAATGGCAAACTTGGATCAATGGATGATGAGGTATTAAAAAATGCTTCTCCCACTAAAATGCAACATGATTGTAGTGAATTTGTCACTGGAACATTCTTCTTTTCTGGACCTAATGCTGGATTTTATGGTTATGATTTAGATGGAGTTAGTTGCTATGTAACTATTTTAAAAAGAAATGGTTCAACTATTGATTGGGTTTATCATGACGAACAAACTAGTATTTATTATACGACACCAATACCTGATTGTGGAACATATCTTGCTGAAACTTGGGCGATGGAACATGGTTGTCCTGGAGCTGGTTGGGAAGTGATTTCCAGTGCTACGAAGTATTACCCAAATTGTTGGTAATCAAAATAAAAAGCTATACCTCAAAACACGATAAAATAAATTTTATCGTGTTTTTTTTATTTTCACTTAATTGCATTTACAACTTCATCGACATCTATATCCTCCATACATTTAAAATGTTTTTGAGGACATTTATCGTGTCCAATTTTTGAACAAGGGCGACATTCCAAATCTTTTATTTCAATATTTTTACTAAAGCTTTTTTTATTTTTCGGATAAGGATACATCCCAAATGCAGGAATTGTATTGCCCCAAATAGCAATGATTTTTTTATCCATAGCCGCCGCAATGTGCATCAATCCTGTATCGTGCGTAATCACCCAAGCCGCTTGTTTTACAATAGAGGCTGACTGGTTTATATTAAACGCACCACAACCATTGACGACCATCACCCTTTTTACTTTTTTCTCAATCGCTTGACCGTTTTTCTCATCCTCTTTCCCACCCAATAAAATCACAGGCATTTTGAGTTTGCGACAAATTTCGACAATTTTGTGATTGGGTAAACGCTTGGTCGCATGTTGTCCTCCCATCGAAAAAGCGACATAAGGCTGACTTCCTATTTGTGGAAAATATCCTGCAATCAAAATCTCATCTTCAGGTGGCACAAAGTAATCCAGCCCTGCCTTATCATTGACGACCTCTAAATGCTCTATGGCTGAAAAATAACGATCTACAATATGCACATCAGGCAAATTATTTCGCTTAAATTTCACCATCATCCATTTTTCCACATTCAACTTAGGAAACACATAAGCCTCCACCCCTAAACGCTGCTTAACCCACCACGTCCGTTGGTTGCGATGCAAATCAATAACCATATCAAATTCCTCCGCTTTTAACGCAGTAATGACAGGTGGCAAATGTCCATCAAAAAGATGTAATTTATCAATATAAGGATTATGAGAAAGTAAGCTCTGATAAGCAGCCTTTGTCAAATAATGTATTTCTACATCTTTCACCTGCTTTTTGAGACAGCGAATGACAGGAGTTGTCAAAACAATATCCCCAATAGAGCTAAAACGAATAATGAGTAATTTCAATGAAGTTGATTGTATTATTTTTATTGAGAAGATTAAGATTTTTTTGGAGCGAACGTTTAGTGCTTCGTCGTTACGTTTGAGTCCTGCTATCCGCTACTACACCAAAAGCCCTTCTTATATCTGCCCTCCCATTTTGGTATAACGCTACTATCAGGGCTATTTTTCATGGTCACAACAACGAAGATAAAACAAAACGTACTTTATAAATTCCGTAGAGAATTAATTAATAGAAATTTACTAACATCCCTTTCGTTCCATAAAATAACCTTTACTTTACCCTTCCACTACGAGGCGAAGAAGTACGTCCTGCTTTATTGCTATTACTAGTAATTTTACGGAAAGAGCTTGCCGCTGCAGGATCTAACTTCGTCATAAGATTACTCACTTTCACCTTATCTGTAGGCGCAATAGAAGCATCACTAAAAATATCTATAATCTCATTATTTTTAGAAACCGTAAATAATTTCAGTGCAATGGCATTAGGTGTACGATCATTGATTGTTTTTATTTGCTGTAAAGCTGTTATAATGTTTGTTCTTCCATCTTCAGGATCTTCAAACATCAAATCCAATCCTTGACGATGATATGTATAATATGCTTGTCTCAATTTACTAAAAGCAGGATCTAACAATTGTGTCACAATCCAATAGCGATTTCTGCGCTTCGTTCCCTCATTTGCCTGCCATCCCTCAAAACCATTCGTTTGTGCAGGCCCTTGTGAATTATTAACAATTTGCTCTGCTTTCGTAAAATAAGGATTTCCTGCATTTGCCGAAAAAGTATCATAGTCAAATCCAATCACCAAATATGCATAAAATCCCAAAATAGACGTAAGGTTATTTACGAAAGAATTTTCGTCGTATTCAAGCGGTTGGTCTTGTGTATAGTTAAAAGATATATCAATGTCTTTATGTTGAAAAACAATGGTCTTGTAATTAGAATCAAACACAGGACGATTCGCAATAACAGTCAGCTCCCCTTTAAACTTAGTAGAAGAAAGCTCTTCCGTTATATTAATCGTAATACTACACTCTATTTTTTCATCTTGACTATACCGTTGATCCGTCCACCGACGATTGTTCATAAACTCCGTCAAATCGTTCTGTAAGGTTTGAAATACCGCTTGATCTACCTTTTGGAGATTAGGGCTTGTTACCCGAATATCACAAAACAATTCTTGTGCATAACTTCCTACAGAGAGGAAAAAAAGTGATAGAATAATGAAATACCGCATCTTATATAGTTTTTAGAACCCGATAATACAGCTTTTTTATGGGTTTTTGCCTTATTTTAGAAAATTTCGCTTCATCCGCTTTAGCTTCAACGAATAGATTTGTGAAAACGTATGTTCATTGATGGCAGAATAAACATAAAGTTTTCTAAAGAGTTAAAAAAACGCAATAAATTTTTAAAATATAATTTTTTTTACCTATATTCGCTTTATGATATGTTTGAATTCAATATCTTAATTCTTATAATTAAAAGATTGAAACTTAAAATTCAAATAATCAAAAATCAGATTATAGAGCAAAAAACTAATGTTTTTCCTAATACAAAAATTGTATTAAAATATAAAATTATAACTTTTTCAGACTGTAATATAAAGTTTTGGTTTAAATTTATAATACCACCTACAACTTCTTTATAGCTCTATTGACCTAGCTAATTATTATCTCAACTTCATAGTTTACATTGCATCTTGACAAATGTAGTAAAATCAAATATTCACATTCAATAAATATATTACTTAACAACCCTTTTTCTAATATAGAAAAATCTCTTTCAGGACAATATTCTCTTAACTTTATGTTAAGACAGTACAAAATAGCCCTGATAGGAATGGTATCATTTTTAGAAGGGGAAAGGGATAGTAAGGCAAAATGATAAGAATGGATTGCAGGACTTTCTGCCACAACAAGGCACAGAACTTTCGCTCCTTTTAAAGCTTATATTTAACATAATACTATAAATAGTCAATATTATAATTTATTTATACCTTAAAGGTATGAAACTATAGTACATGTGCAAGTATTGTCCTTCTTAAACGATAACACTACAAAACAAACAATCATAAGCATACAGGGATAACCTGAAAACCCTAAAAATAGAGTAAGGCGTAATAACTTATAAACGTTAGTATAAGTTCTTAAACAAATAACCTTAATTCACATGAAAAGGAAATTAAATTTCTCAATTACGATGGCTATAATCTTCACCCTAACAATAGCTACATTCATTTATGAAAACGTTTCAGCCTCAGAAAACCCTCTAACACCAACTACGTGTTACACAGACTTAGGTGAAGTAAAAAAAGTTCCATCTACTTGTGACTCCGATTATGACATGCGTGTACACAGAGTCAAATGCATTGGTGGAGCAGTTAAAGAATTTTATTATTGGAATGGCCCAAATTCACATAGTTGGTTTTCTGCCTGCCCTACAAATGATGGTTACTTTGAAAGAGTATTACAAGGAGTAGACCCATATTTAGGCACAGATAAAGATACCGCCCTAAGAAGAATATGTGCTTGTAACTAATAACAGAAATCAAAGAAGATTCCTCAACTACCTATCTAATTAATAACTCAGTGATTTAAAACTATTTAAATTGCTGAGTTTATATACTATACAACTAACTATAACCTATGTATTATTCTTTATTATTTTTATGGAGCTTTCTGGCTTCTTCTATTTTACCAATACCTTCAGAGCCATATTATATATATATTATCAGTTTAAACGCAAGCTTATTAATCCCTTTAATCATAGCAACTTTAGGAAATACATTAGGCGGCACTACCACCTTTCTATTAGGTCGAAAAGGTGGTGAAATAACAATGCAAAAAATATCTACTAAAAATCAAAAAAGATACAAGCAAGCAATAAACTATGTTCAACAATACGGTTCTATTGCTATGTTAATATCTTGGGTTCCTTTACTAGGAGATATAATTGTTGGAATAGGGGGTGCCTTACAACTATCTATCAAACCATCTATTTTTTGGATGACAATAGGTAAATTTTTAAGATACCTTTTACTAGGATTAGCTGTTTTAAACCTTACGTAAAACCAACAACAGACACACAAAAAACAAAAAAACACCAACAACTAAGAACCACTGACTACGACACCCAAAAAAACCGCTCCACATACCCCAAAATATCCTCCGCAACAACCGTCTTAGATTTCAACGCAAAGACTTCACTGTTTTTATTCTTGTCTAAAATCGTGATTTTATTGGTGTCGTGTTGGAAGCCTGCCCCTTTGTCTCTTAACGAATTAAGTACGATGAAATCTAAATTCTTTGTTGTCAATTTGCGGTGGGCATTTTCCATGAAATTCTGGGTTTCTAAGGCAAAACCGACCAATACTTGATGGTCTTGTTTGCGTCCACCCATTGTTTTTAAAATGTCTTTGGTGCGTTTCAGTGGGATTGCCATATCATCTTTGCCCTTTTTCTTGATTTTTTCGGTGCTGGTTGTGGCTGGTGTAAAATCGGCTACGGCGGCTGCCATAATGATACAATCGGCACTATCAAAACGACTATCTACGGCATTGAACATATCTTCTGCACTGACGACTGAGATGACTTCGACTGTCGGATCAGTAGGACGGTAATGGCTTGGACCTAAGACTAATTGAACTGTTGCACCTCGTTGGGCTGCTGCATCGGCTAAAGCTATGCCCATTTTTCCTGAAGAATGGTTGCTGATGAAACGGACTGGATCAATGGGTTCACGGGTTGGTCCTGCGGTCAAAAGGACGGTTTTGCTTTTCCAATCTTGTGTGGGTATTGCTGTTGGAGCTGGAGCTGCTTTGTTGCCTGAAAGGAAGTCTTTAAGGTAAGTAACGATGTTTTCGGGTTCTGCCATTCTGCCTGCTCCGACCAATCCACTTGCCAATTCGCCTTTTTCTACGTCAATGATGTGGTTGCCAAAGGTCTTTAATCGCTTGATATTTTCTTGGGTGGAGGGATGTAGCCACATATCTCTGTCCATCGCTGGAGCGACGCATATGGGGCATTTGGCGGAAAGATAGACGGCTGTTAGCAAATTGTCGCATAAGCCTTGACTCATTTTGGCTAAAGTATTTGCGGAGGCTGGGGCAATGATGATTAAATCTGCCCATAGTCCTAAATCAACATGGTTGTTCCAAACGGCTTCTTCACTATCTACAAAGGTGGTATACACTGGTTTTTTGGATAGTGTTGAAAGTGTGAGTGGGGTTATGAAGGTTTGGGCAGCTTCTGTCATGACGACTTTCACAGCGGCACCTGCTTTGACTAATAAGCGAACCAAGCTCGCAGATTTGTAGGCGGCAATGCTGCCTGTAACGGCAAGTATGATTTTTTTTCCTTTTAACATGGATAATAAAATAAAAAATGGAGATAAAAAGCTTTTTTTAGGTTCTTTCTATCTCCATTTGGTTTTTAGTTTCTTTATAAGAGGTTTCTGTCTGTATAAGCGGTTCTGTCTGTGAAAAATAGACTCGATAGTAGCGGTATGGCAGGTAGTTTATGTTGTTTTAGTGGTTTTTGTAGTTTCTGTGGTTGTAGCCTTACTCAAAAACCTAAAAAGTCCCTGCCATAATAGCGGATAGCGAGACCATGTGTCACGACGAAGCACTCCACCGTTCTCTCCTAATTTTAAAATAGAGAAAGAAGGTAATTAACATCATTCTCTCCTATCTTTTTACCTCTATGGTTGCGACTACTTCTACAACTGGATTGGTGCGATGGTAGATTTCATCACTAAAGAACTCATCTGAAGAAATTAATACGGGATGTGGTAATCTTTCGTAAAATTTAGAGATTTCGATTTGCTCTCTGTTTTCGTGAATTTCTTCAAGACTGTCTGTAGAACTTGCAAATTCGTTGAGTTTTGCTTGTAATTCGTTTTTCATTTCAACATTCAATTGATTTGATCTCTTAGAGATAATAGCAATTGCCTCATACAAATTACCTGTTTTTTGGGTGTATTCGACAAGGTTTTGTGGTGAAATAGACGGATTAAGTCCTTTGGCTGCGATTTGTTTAAAATTACTCATTGTGTTAATTTATTTTTTTTTGTAGTTCCTCTAATTTTTCAAGACTGTCTAAATAAATACGTTCTGCCTCTCTAATATATTTGCCTTCGGGGTATTTATTGATAAAAGACAAATAGCTCTCTACTGCTTTTTCAAAACGCTCTTCTTGTTTATCTTCAATACTGTTGTCTGCATAAAAATAATATGCTTGTAGTATCAAAAATTGTACCTGTTCTTGGCGTTTTGTTTCTGGAAAATCCAACAATAGATTGTCAAAAGAAGTGGTGGCTGCTTGATAGTTTTTCATATCAAAGTACAATTTAGCTCCATTATAGGCTTTTTCTTCCAACTTTGCTCGCAATTCGTCTATCAGTTCATTGCATTCGCCTATTTGCTCGCTATGAGGGTAGGAATCTGCAAAGAATTGTAGGGCTTCTATGGTTTTATAGCTATTATCTTGGTCTAAACTGGAAATAGGCGACATCTTATAATAGCAATAAGCAATCATAAAACGGGCATCTTCCGCTCGTTGACTTCGAGGATAGAACTCTATAAAATTTTTAAAATAGTATGCTGCAAACTCATAGTCTCCTTGTCCATAATAACAGTATGGATAAAAGTAATACAAATCTTCAACATCTTTAGTTCCCTTTAAGACCCCAATGAGTTCTTCAAATAAAGGGATGGCTTTAATATAATCTCCTTTGTTGTAATATTCTTTGGCTTTTGTAAACTTCAAGTCATAGTCACTACTTTTTAGTAGCTTTTGATAAGAGTCTTTACATGAAAAGCATGATAAAAGGAGTATTAAGCCTATATTAATATAAATGGACTTCAATTTCATTAGCTTGCAAAATTACGGATTCTTTATGAACTTCCAATCATTTTTTTTTCTTAGCTTTATCATTAATTTTGTGCTTCATTAACGAAAAAAGAATACACTAAGTACATGAGCCTAACTTTATACTTTAGTAATGTAAAAAAAATGGCTTATTTTGACCATCTGCTCGGTTTCTGATACTTAGTTATTTAGCATCGTTCAAAAAAACATTTATGGATTTATTTGAAAGATTAAAAGGGAACCTGTCGGGACCACTTCGCCAATACGCTGACTTAGGCGCACAAGAATATTACTTTTTTCCTAAATTAGAAGGAGAATTGGGTAGTAGAATGACGTTTCAAGGTAAAGAACGAATTATCTGGAGCATCAACAACTATCTTGGATTAGCCAATCATCCTGAAGTTAGAAAGGTAGATGAAGAGTCTGCTGCTAAATGGGGATTGGCTTATCCTATGGGTTCTCGTATGATGTCTGGTAACTCAGATAGACACGACCAACTTGAAAACGACCTTTCTGAATTTGTAAAAAAAGAAGATACTATTCTTCTAAATTTTGGCTATCAAGGTATTTGTTCTGCCATTGATGCCTTAGTCAATCGTCGAGATGTGATTGTCTATGACTCTGAATCTCACGCTTGTATTGTGGATGGTGTACGCTTACATCAAGGAAAACGATTCGTTTTCAAGCACAATGATATGGAAAACTGTGAACTTCAATTAAAACGTGCTACGGAATTAATCAAAGAAACAGGCGGTTCTATTCTCTTGATTTCGGAAGGCGTATTTGGTATGGCTGGAGATCAAGGTAAATTGGTAGAATTAGCGGAGTTGAAGAAAAAATTCAATTTCCGTATGATGATTGATGATGCTCACGGTTTTGGTACTTTGGGAAAAACAGGTGCTGGTGCTGGTGAGGAACAAGGCGTTCAAGACGAGATTGATGTCTATTTCTCTACGTTTGCAAAATCTATGGCGAGCATCGGAGCTTTTATTTCCAGTAAGAAATTTGTCATCGACCACTTGCGTTATACCATTCGCTCACAAATCTTTGCAAAATCTCTTCCAATGCCTATCGTTGAAGGAAATATCAAAAGATTAGAGTTGTTGCGTACAAACCCAAGTTTAAAGGACAAACTATGGGAAAATGTAAATATGCTACAAAGTGGCTTGAAAGAACGTGGTTTTGACATTAGAGAGACCAACAGTTGTGTTACACCCGTTTACTTGGAGTGTCCTACTGTCGATGCGGCTCGTTTAATCTACGATTTGCGAGAAAATCACTGTATTTTCTGCTCGCCTGTTGTGTATCCTGTTATACCAAAAGGACAATTGTTGTTGCGTTTGATTCCAACAACATCACATACAGAAGCAGACATTAATGAAACCTTAGAAGCATTCTCTATTGTTGGACAACGACTCAAAGAAGGCTACTATGCACAAGAAGATGTGAAAGTATAGGCAATTTTTGTGACCTAAAAACAGTATATAATGGGAATACTTTCGCAAAGACGAAGTATTCCCATTTTTTTTGCGTAAAGTTTTTTATTTTTGCAATCTTTTTATAAAAAAAAATCTTTTTAAAATGATAGATCCAAGTATATCCAGAAATCTATATTTATCTCATAAATTACAAGGCAATGTTAGAAATTGCCCTGAGCCTGAGTGTTCAGGAAAATTGAAAAAATCGCTTCAAACCTATTTGATGATCGTGCCAAATGGCCCAGAAATGGAGAATGCCGCACAACATCTTGTAGAATCCAATGCAGGTCATTTTTGTGATGAATGCGACAATGTTGTTGTACTACACACAAAATCATTCAACAGAGTTGCCGAAAAAATCATAGGCAAAGGGCGTAATCTTGGTTTCAATGTCTTAGGAACCGTCGATACCTTAGCGATTGAAGGCGAAGATAGAAGCAAGCTATCTTTTATAGATGGTAGCTTACCCGTAGCCACTTTTGCCAATTTGGAAGATATGGCAAAACAATCAAGTGCGCCCAAAGAGCCTGTACGAGTAGAGCAAAGACCTGGTCGTAACGAGCCTTGCCACTGTGGAAGCGGTAAGAAGTACAAAAAATGCCACTTAGCTGAAGACAAAGCATCAGCATAAATTAAGGCAAAATAATAAGGAGAGAACGGTAGGAAGCTTCGTCGCAACGGGGCTTCCCGCTATTCGCTAAAGGTCGGAGATGTAAGGCATTTTGAAAATGCCTTACATCTAATCCGCCCTACCGCTACTATCGGGTCTATGTTGGATGGTCTGTACCACTGCATCAAGGTTTTGAATCACGGATTTTTTCGGATTTAATGGATTTCACAGATTACAATTTAGTCAATTGGTGAATCAGTCGATTAGCCAATCACCCCACAAAAAATAGGCTCACCCACAACTACAGAACCACAGCACTCATTCATTGAGCAAAAGCGAAATGAATAACCACAGCACTAAACCAACCACAAAAACTACTTAAACGACAAAAACCACATAAACTAAACCTACGCTTCTTCTTCAAAGTAAAGTTTATAATACTGTCGTCCATCTGCATCAATACCATGTTCTATCGCCCCTTCATCCCCGTGAATATAGATGTGGAAATTCTTATCCAACTTAATGACACTTTTAAACGCTTTTGACTGTTTTTTGACGGCTGGTGCAGAAATGCTAAAATTGTCAGGCACAGCGACCTCTTGGTCAATTCGATAATCTGCATCATAATTTCTGAAAGACTCAATCATCTTATCATCTTGCAGTACTTCCGCCTCAAATTCTTCCTTATCAAATACTTCATGCTCCTTAAAGTAATCAACAGAACGGTTCAATAAGTTGATTTGCTCCGATCTATTGATTTGAAAATCTTCCGTTACTTGATCTGTTAGGTAATTTTTGGTGATGTGTAAGAATGAATTGGTTTGGTGGTATTCATTGCTGACAGGCTTTAATTGGAGGAAGGCATTTTTCCAGAACTGAGCATCGTTTTTATTAGTATTGTCGATCGCTAATACTTCGTATCCGTTTTCGGCAGCCGTATTGAAGATGAGACAACCTTTGTCTATGTTTTTGATGGCAAAACCAAAATCGTGTTCGATTATGAAATTCTTTTGGTTCGTCTCCATTTTTAGGAACGGCACATTGGTTTCAGATTTGAAAAGTCCAATAGCTTCTACCACTTCATCATGCAACGCAATTTCTGAAAAATAGGCTACATTGAATTCTCCTGACTTGATTTTGGGATGTGAGGAGGAATCGTATAAGCGAGTCGCTAATTTCTGAGAATCCGCAGCTAAATTATCTCTACTTTCAAAAATACTTTTGGCAAGCGCATACACTTCATTTTCTTCTAACGATTCGTGGTGTGCGAAATGATACATCTCTTCGGTAGAAAAGGGCTGTAAAAAGTATTTGAGTAGATAGTCTAACGTTTCGTTTTTGATGTTGGTTGGTTCTTCGGAAAGAATCGTGCCTTCTTCGTTCATTTTGTTACCGACATGGTGGGTAATGAGTTTGTCTAATTGAACGAGGGTAAAATCTATTTTATTCATGGAGTTTATTGTTTTTTTTGGGAGGGTAAAATTAGTGTTTTTGTAGGAGAGTTAAACCATAAACCATATTAGTTATTTTAGTTTTTTTCATTTCAACTTCTCATTTCGACTTCGCTCAATGAAAACAATGGCTACAGAACATAGAAGTACTGTCCATGAAAAATAGACCTGATAGTAGCGGTTGGAGGATTGCGTTGGCGATGGGTCGGCTTTTCGCAGAATATATTGCGAAAAATGCAAGGCATCTTGTAGATGCCCTCCATAAGCGGATAGCAGGCCTTTCCGTAACGACGAAGCAATTTACCGTTCTCTCCTAAAAAAGAAAAAAGGCGATATGAGAAAGTATCATATCATCTTGTAATTCGAGTCGAAAAAAAATATCCCAAATTAGGATAATTATAAAAAGAAATATAACTTTACAAAAAGATTAAAAATGAGCATAAATAGAATATTTCATGGTTTTGCAGAGGATATTTTACCTCAAATAGCGGCCAATACAATTGCTTGTAGCATTTGGTCTCCGCCTTATCACGTAGGAAAAAAATATGAAAAAGGACAATCTTTTGAAGATTGGAAAGAAATGCTCAAAAAGGTAATTGAACTGCACACTTTAGTTTTAAAGCCAGGAGGATTTATGATTATTAATATTGCTGATATATTGTGCTTTCCTGATGAGGCTATGCCTAAAATACAGCTATCTAACCCTGGAAAACATAAGGTAAAACTGACCAAAGAAGAAATCCTTTTAGTAAAAGAAAAACATCCTGACTTTAATCGAAATCAACTTGCTGATTATTTCAGATGCAGTGAACAAACGATTGATAGAAGATTGAATGGTAATAACATTAGAGGAGGTAAATACGCTACTCAAACAAGAGTTGAACTAGTTGGAACTCATTTGCAGAAGTTTGCACACGATATGGGAATATTCCTTTATGATAGGAAAATTTGGAAGAAAGACCCAAGTTGGCAAAATTCAAAATGGACATCTAATACGTATAAAGGTGTTGATGAGTTTGAATATTTATATATATTTTGGAAGCCAGGTGAAGCTACCATAAACAAAGAAAAGTTAAGCCAAAGGGAATGGGTTGAATGGGGAAGCAGAAGTATTTGGGAATTTCCTTCAGTTAGAGCAAATAAAGCACATGAAGCAATGTTTCCCCTTGAACTACCAAAGAGATGTATTAAATTATATAGCGAAGAAAATGACATTATTTTAGACCCTTTTATTGGTAGTGGAACGACTGCTTTAGCTGCTATTGAATTGGGAAGAAAATATATTGGAATAGAAAAAGAAGAAAAATATTATAAACTTGCCTTAAAAAATATTAAAACAAAACATGAGTTGATGAAACAGATGAAACTCATCTATTAACTATATCAATTTTATTGTTTTTGTCATCATAAATTATTTTTCTACACCTCCAATCATCTACTTGAGCAAGTGGATTTAATTTTATTCGAGTTCGTTTATGTTTTGAAGTTACAATATCTTTTCCTGGGGTAAATAAACCTTTAGTTTCTCCTATTTTTATCGTATCAAACATTAAAAGACCATTAGGCACGGATATTAATTCCAAATAATCAAGAGGTTGATTACCAGAAGCAATTACTTTGTAAACACACTTTAAATAAAAAGTAAGTGTCGGATATACTTTTTTGTCGATTATATAGAATGGTGGAAGCTCAGGCTGAAAGTCCATAGATTTTCTTAATCCTTTTACAGTAACTTTAGAGTTTTTAATTCCGTCTTTATCCAGAAGAAATCCATCACCTGATACTTGGTTCGGACTTGCTACAACTTCATCAGCATTATCGGTTGGACCAGTTGATTTAATATCTAAATGAATAAAAGCATTATTGGCAAGAAACCTAATATCATGTCCATACGGAAGTCCTATAAAATTATGTTTTTTAAATTTAGAAGTAATTATTTTATAGAGATATGCATCCAGAACTTTTTCTCCCACTTCTCCCCAAGGAAGTGAAGTCCCACGAGGTTTATGTCCTCTTTGCTTAGGGGCATAACGACCCCTAAAATCTTTTAAGTCGTTAACTTTATCAAAGTCTGTTTTAATGATAGATGCGTAATCAATCAAGCCCTGAAAAATCTCATCAAAATAGCTTTTTTCTAACTCAATAATATCAGCATATTTGTCGATAAGGTTTTCTCTTATTTTGGTGTATTCAGCCATTTAGATTTTCTATATGCTCAAAAAAGAAATCAATTGGAACATTATAAACTTTCGAAAAATGATATAAATCAGTTACATTAACAGTTCTTTTACCTTGTTCACATTTAGAAATAAAGGATTGAGGTTTATTTAATTTCTCAGCAACTTCAATTTGTGTTAAGCCAGACTGTTCTCTTGCTAAGTAAAGCCGCCTCAAAAAATATTTGTATTCGTTTGTACGAAATGAATTCATATTGTAAATATAAATAACAATTCAGGATAAACCTATTTTGGGATATGAATAGAAAGAACATGGCATTAAACACTGTTTATGCGCTAATTTGCCCTATACGGGCAAACTATGCATGTACTAATTGTTCTTTGTTATTGTTTTATACCTCCACATTAATATCTTCAGTGACCATGGCTCGAACGGCTTCGACGATGGCTTGGGTGTCGTAGCCGCATTCTCGCCATAGTTGTTTTTGGGTGCCGTGTTCGATGAATCGGTCTGGTACGCCCAATCGGGTAACGGCTGCATGGTAACGATGGTCTGCCATAAATTCGATGACGGCACTTCCAAATCCACCTTTAATGGCGCCGTCTTCTACAGTGATGACTTTAGAAAAATTTGTGAAAATCTCGTGTAGCATTTCTTCGTCTAATGGTTTGACGAAACGCATGTCGTAGTGGGCTGGATTCATGCCTTGTGCGACGAGTTGCTCGCAGGCTTCAACGGCAAAGTTGCCTGGATGCCCAATCGTTAAAATAGCAATTTCTTCTCCTTCTTTGATAAGGCGGCCTGTACCAATTTCGATTTCTTCCATCGGTGTTTGCCAATCTATTGTAACGCCTTGTCCTCTTGGGTAACGAATCGAAGATGGAAAGGCGTTTTTGTCTAATTGGAAGGTGTACATCATATTGCGTAGTTCTGGCTCGTCCATTGGTGCTGCAACCACTAAATTCGGAATGCATCGGAAATAGGCTAAATCAAATGCACCATGATGGGTCGCTCCATCTGCTCCAACTAAACCGCCTCTGTCTAAGCAGAAAATGACGTGTAAATTTTGGAGGGCGACATCGTGGATGACTTGATCGTATGCTCGTTGCATAAAGGTCGAGTAGATGTTGCAAAATGGCGTGAGTCCTTGTGTCGCTAATCCTGCGGAGAAGGTAACGGCATGTTGTTCACAAATGCCGACATCGTAGGCTCTTTCAGGCATTTCTGCAATCATATACTTCATGGAACAACCAGAAGGCATGGCGGGTGTGATTCCGACAATTTTTTCGTTTTGTTTGGCTAATTCAATGATGGTGTGTCCAAAAACGTCTTGATATTTGGGTGGTTTTGGTAAGGGATTGTGTTTTTTGTGTACTTCTCCCGTTATTTTATCGAATAAACCTGGTGCATGCCATTTGGTTTGGTCTTTCTCGGCAGGTAAAAAGCCTTTTCCTTTGACCGTTACACAGTGTAGTAACTTCGGTCCAGGAATGCGCTTTAAGTCCTCGAAAATTTCGGCTAATTTATTGACGTCATGTCCGTCCACAGGGCCAAAATAACGCATACCCATTGATTCAAAGAAATTGGATTGTTGGGAAAAGACGCTGCCTTTTAAAGAAGCCTCCACTTTTGACGCTACTTCTTGGGCACTTTTGCCAAATTTGCTCATGCTGCCTAATAAATTCCAAACTTCATCTCTTACTTTATTGTAGGTACGAGAAGTTGTTATATCGGTTAAGTATTCTTTGAGTCCGCCTACATTGGGATCAATTGACATGCAATTGTCGTTGAGGATGACGAGAATATTGGAATTGTGCCATCCTGCATTGTTTAAACCTTCAAATGCCAATCCGCCTGTTAATGCCCCATCTCCGATGACGGCGATGTGTTGTTTGTCTGTTTGTCCTTGATAGTGTGATGCCATTGCCATCCCTAAACAAGCAGAAATTGAGGTGGAGGAGTGCCCAACGCCAAAGGTGTCATATTCGCTCTCTCCTCTATTGGGAAAGCCGCTAAGGCCTTCGTAGATGCGATTGGTGTGGAATCGTTCTCGTCTTCCTGTGAGGATTTTGTGTCCATAGGCTTGATGTCCTACGTCCCAAACCAATTGGTCGTAAGGTGTGTTGAAAACGTAATGTAGTGCTACGGTCATTTCAACAACGCCTAAGCTTGCTCCGAAGTGTCCCCCATGAATTGAGACGGTATCAACGATGTATTGTCTTAATTCTTGAGATAATTGAAAAAGTTGATGTTTGCCTAGTTTTCTTAAATCTTCTGGATAGATTATATCTTCTAATAGCGGACCCGCTTTTATCTTCATAGCTTTATTTTTTGATTTTTATGTTGAGTCTTTGCGAAGTTTCGTAATTTTGAGACAGCAAAATTACTAATTACCTACATTGGTTGCCCCAAATTTTAAGAAAAAACGTATTATTTGCTCATTTTGTTTAACCTTAACTTGAATTAACATTGTCATATACTATAAGAGTTGCCCAATTTGAGGGTCCGTTTGACCTTATTCTTTTCTTTATTGAACGAGATGAAGTAGATATTTATGATATTCCAATTACGAAGTTAACAAAAGATTTCTTGGCATACATTCGTGAGATTGAGGTTGTCAATATAGATTTAGCCAGTGAATTTATTTTGGTAGCGGCTTCTTTGATGCGTATCAAGGCTAAAATGTTGCTTCCTCGCAAGGAACTCAATGAGGCAGGCGAAGAAATTGATCCTCGACAGGAATTGGTGCAAAAACTGATTGAGTACAAGAAGTTTAAGGAGGTTGTCAATGATTTGAGAACTTTGGCGCAACAACGCTCTCAAATGCATGTTCGGGGCGATGTAGAGGAAGAACTTATGGGTATTTCGGAAGCTTATGCCGATGAAATGGAGCTAGAGTCGCTTAATTTGTTTAAGTTGATGACGGTTTTTGCGAAGGTGATGAATCGTTTGGAGGATAGAGAACGTAAAGCTACTTTGCAGCATCAGGTCGTTCGTTTTGCTTATACCATGGAACAAGAAAAAGGTATCATCATTTCTAAATTGGGCTTAATAGACAGAATCCATTTTGTGGATGTTTTTAGTGATTGTCGGGATAAGGTTGAGGCGATTTTTAGATTTTTGGGTATTTTGGAGATGATTCAGCTTCAACGCTTGAAAGTCGAGGTCGATGAGGAATTGAATAATTTTTGGATTTTGCTCAATAAGGAAATTTCGGAGGATGAACTCAAAGATATTAATACAGACGATTTGTGGACGACGGATTTGGAAGATTAGTTTTTGTGGTTTAAGTGGTTTTTGTAGTTTTTGTGGTTCATTAGTTTTCTGATGTTGTGATTAATACCTTTCGCCCCACTCGTCCCTTGTCACACACGCCCCTCGTCCCTTATAAAAAAAAATGTCTTCTTTAGAAAATTTACGTTCTAGTCGAATTATCTTGCCCATTCTTATTGGGTTAGGTGTGGTTGGCTGGTTGATTTTTAAGGAGTTTGATGCGGAGAGCTTTGAGCGGATAGATTGGCATTGGACGACGGCGGTGTGGATTCTTTGCGCCATCTTGCTCACTTTTGTTCGGCAATTCGCTTATACGTGGCGCATTAAGACGCTGACGGAACACAAACTTTCTTGGAAAAAGGCTTTTCAGACAATTGCGATATGGGAATTTGGCTCTGCGGTGACGCCTTCGATGGTTGGCGGTACGGCTGTGGGGTTGTTTGTTTTGACGAAGGAGGGTGTTAAGGCGAGTGAAGCTTCTGCGATTATTTTCTTTACCATTTTTTTAGATAGTTTCTTTTTTTTGACGACCACTACCCTGTTTTGGTTGTTTTATGGGCATATTTTGATTTCTCCGAAGTTGGTGGAAGGGATGTACACTTCTATTTTTGATGATGCGTGGATGTATGCTTTTGTGGCTGCCTTTTGTATTATGGTTGGCTATACTATCCTTATTTTTTATGGGCTTTTTATCAATCCTACCTTAGCCGAATGGTTGTTGCATAAAGCGACTTCTATTGGTTTCTTGAAACGCTGGAATAAGTCGGCTACACAATTTGGTAGAGATATGCGGGTGGCTTCGGTGGAAATTCGTAAAAAAGGTTGGCAATATTGGTTTTATGGGTTTGCTTCGACGTATATGGCGTGGTCGGCTCGTTTTTTAGTAGTGTTGTGCCTTGTCTTAGCTTTTGTATCAGTCGGTGATTATGTTTTATTGTATGGTCGGCAATTGTCGTTGTATCTTATTTTGTTTTTGACACCAACGCCTGGTGGTTCAGGGGTTGCTGATTTTGCGTTTAAGGATTTTTATAGTGATTTTATTGGTAATGTTGGTTTGGCGACGGCTATTGGAGCTTTGTGGCGACTTTTGACGTATTATCCCTATTTGCTTTTAGGCGTTTTTGTGATGCCACAATGGGCTAAAAGGGTTTTTCGCAAATCCAAATAGGTGTTGAGACAGCGCAAAATAGCCCTGATAGAAATGGTATGGCTTTTGGTTTATGTGGTTTAAGTAGTTTTTGTGGTTTTTGTAGTTGTCATTTCGACTCCGCTCAATGACTTAAAAGCCATAAGAATGGATAGCAGGCCTTTCCTTTGCGACGAAGTAGCCGACCTTTCGCTCCTTATTTTAGGAATAAGTCTATACAAAATCACCAATAATGTCGTTTTGTCATTTTTTAGAGCAAACTAAGTCTGAAAAAAAAACGTTTCATACTCAACACTTATTTTTTAAGAGAATAGCTATATGTTTTATAAAAAAATATTTTTTTGTCTTTCTATGCTTTTGATAGTTGCAACTTCTTTGGTGGAAGCACAAGAAGACTACTTTTTGCATGTATTAGAAGATGATTATACCGAACTCTCCAATCCGATTTCTTTAAATCAAGGACAAGTCTGGGATGATCCTAATTATGTCATTCCCATAGGATTTGACTTCGAGTATAAACACATCGTTACAGATACTTTGTATTTTGGGGGCTTGGGCGCAACTTTATTTTTTAATGATCCCATTGCTTTTGATTATGGATTGAATAGCGATTTTGTGTTGTATGGTTTGAATCCAACCATCATTGATTTGGTAGATCGAGCCGGTACCAATGATATTATCAACCCAACGATTTCTCTTTCTCCTATTTCGTATCAGGTAGATTACAGCAATTATGGCAGAATCTTAAAAATTGAATGGAAAAATGTAGGGAGTTATGAAGAAATAGATGAAAATGAATATTCCAATGATTATATAAATTTTCAAGTTTGGTTTTATGAAGGAACGAACGATATTGCCATTCATTTTGGTAATACTTCTGTGAGTTATCCCCAATATACCTACCAAGAATTGGGGGGCGAAATTATTTTTTTAGGCTCTTATGATTGGGTAGAAGATGTGGTAGATCCTTCGGCTTTAGAGTTGCGCTTTATTTATGGGGATGATTCTTTGAATCCCACTTTATCTTTGGTAAATGCTGCTGAGGTAGAAGACCAGATAAATATGCTGACCTTAAATGCGCCTGTTCCGGAGCATCTTGTTTATTATCTATCCCAAGATTCCATTCCGCCTATCACTGAACCCTTAGCAACAGCGCTTCAAGAAACAAACAATCAGAGTATCTCCTTATTTCCCAATCCGAGCGAACATTATATCGCCATCAAAGGCTTAGACAGCTACCATTACCGTTTTAAAATTTATGATATATTCGGAAAATTAGTGCAAGAAAACACCCTTAACAGCGAGTTTATCAATACAAGTATGTTGATTTCTGGCTCTTATATTTTGGAGCTTGTCACTGATAATTCGACCATTGTAAAAAAGTTTTTAAAAAATTAATATCTTCGTAAATTCAAAATCTTATTTTTTAAATTCTATTTTTTGGAGAGAACAGTTTATCTTTCATCGTAAAGGAAAGTCCCGCTGTCCGTTCTTATGGTGGCTTGCCTGCGCTTCGGGCAGACACATAGGTCTGCCCCTACCCACACCGCCACCATACCACTACCATCGGGTCTATCTTGGATGGTCTCAACCCTCTATACAAATAATTGATTTTCAATTTTAAATACAGATGACACTAACCCAAAAAGTACAAGAATTGGCCAAAGTTCTTGGCAATCAACATTCTTCTGAAGACTTAATCGACCAAACGATTAAAGAGTATTATGCAATCATCGAGAAAACCGAAGATGGCGACGCTGTTTCTGCTTCTATGAAACACTTATCTCCACTCTTTAGCATTGACAACTTAGACAATGGAGCTATCGCTTCTTTACTTTGTGGTGCTTTAGTCGAAGATAAATATTCTGCCAAATACATTACAGATGATTATATCCATTTTTTCAAAAACACGATGCAAGCAGCAGACAAGTTTATAACAGTTTGTGAGGACGAAATCAATAAATTATATGCAAGTCGAGACGAAGATGCTGATGACTATGAAGAAGATCATCGAGTTATTGAAAGACTAAAAGAAGAATATAAAGAAGAACTAAAACAAGAGATAAAAGCGTTTGAAGCTTTAGATCGTTATGCTCCTTGTGGTACTTCTATTTTTTCTTCAGATGCTAACGAATTTATAAAAGGCAAAAAAGAATTGGCTAAAGTCTCTGAATATGAAACTTTCAATAATGCTTTTTTTTGGCTCTCAAAATTATTTGAAGTCCTCGTTCATGAACCTGTTATTGTCATTGATTTAAATACAAAAAAAGGCATCATAGGCGAGATGAGTGGAATTGTAGATAACTTTCAGCTACAAATTATTCTGATGAGTTTAAAGGAATTAAATGATATAGTGGATGTAAGTAAAGACGTTTTAGATGTGGTAACAGGCTATGGCGCACAATCTACAAAAACAACAATCGTAGGGAAGTGGAATATGTGTAATTGGGAATATCTAAAGAATAGTGACAAAGAAGATTCACAAAGCGATCATTGGATTTGGAGCGAAGGGAATCCCAGCCATATTTCTAAATTTAAAGAACACAGAATTATCTTATTAGATGCGCCTTCTTATCAACGTGGCTTATCCGTACAAAGAATATTTAAAAACTTAACGGCTGAAATAAGTGTTAAAAAAGAATTGTCCACACAAGAAGTTGAACAACTTTTACAAGAAATAAAAAATACAGCGAATAATTTTAAGCTTAACTAAAGCTTGTTGGAGTTCAGGAAAAAATATTGTCAGATAAATTAAAAGAATAAATTATTTTCTTTGAAAATTAAAAAAGTCTTGTAGATTTGTAACTGCTATTAAGTTGAACACAAATTGAACATTCCATGTCTGATCAGCCTAAAAAATTTATGGTAGGATTTGATTTACCAAATCCTTTGAGTGAAGAGTTTATTAGCTTAATTCCTGTGCAACGGACGTATGTGAATGAGCTTTTTTATAGTCGCAAATTATCTACTTATTCTTTGTCGTTAGATCGGAGTAAGATTTGGGCGACTTTTGAAGTGCCGACGGAAGGTGATGTCGAGGATATTATTGACACACTTCCGCTTTCGCAATGGATGGAATATACGATTGATGAGTTGGCTTTTCACGACCAAGTATATACAGGATTGCCGCAGCCTTCTTTGAATTAGTTTTTGTGGTTTTTGTCGTTTTTGTAGTTACATACTTCATTACACCACATGTCACACGCCCCTCGTCCCTTTCAAGATCACTTCTTTTTAAAATATCTTTTGTTAAAGACTGCCCATAGTGGGCGATTTTTGAGATAATTGAAATCTGATTCGTTGTTGTAGGCTTCTCGTTCAAAACTGATGTTTCTGTAGGCTTTGTATTGACTTCGATA
>ENA-ORXM01002520-ORXM01002520.1-marine-metagenome-genome-assembly--contig:-NODE-2520-length-20992-cov-31.720822_pt1 | contig 20992 bp, 21 predicted proteins | sample MGYA00237867_ERZ511480 | MGnify/ENA primary metagenome ERZ511480 (study PRJEB26309, sample SAMN06266103) | marine metagenome | isolation source: Algal blade | place: United Kingdom:Sidmouth, United...
TGGAGATAAATTATCTGATAGACTTATGGTTGCGGCTTTAGAAACAACTTGGTACTAGTAGCGGATAGTCATATAAATTAATCCTTCTTCCCTGCCCCTTTAAAGTTTTGATCGCTATTTTTAAACAATACATTAAACGTTGTTAAACTTCCATATATCCGGGTTATGTATTGCTGTAAATCTATTTTATCTTGATCGTCTAAAGTTTTGGAACTATTAATTTTTTGTTCCATTACGCGCACACGATCACGAACCATTACTATTTTATGAAAAAAATTATCGATAAGAATTTCTTTATCTTTCAAATTGCTATCTGCTGGGCTTAAAATTATTGTTCCGCCTTTCCATTTATCGGCTAAAGGAACAATCTCAGAAATATCGCTGTATTTATGTAATAATTTTTTAAATATACTTTCTACTTCATAAAAACTAACGGTATCTACATCACCTTCTACTGCTTCTATTACTTCAATATCCTCGTCGATATTAATAGTTTCTAGTCCGTTTTCAATAAATGTTACCCAATACATTTTTGGAGCTACATTGGTTACTACACCTACTCCATATTTTTCGTGTTTAATACGTGAACCTATTCCTAATATCATTTTTCTTATTGGTTGTTGGTTATTAATTTAAAAGTTCTTATTCAACAACTAAAAATTTATGCTGAATACTTTACGTTCAACTTTACCTTGTTTTAAAACTCAAAACTCTTACCATCTTCAGCTAGTAGTGAATTTTCAAAAATAGTTTTTGCTTCTTCTACAAACAAATTAATATCACCATATCTAGTACTGTAATGCCCTAAAATTAAACTACCTACATTCGCTTTTTTAGCCATAATAGCTGCTTGCTTGGCTGTACTGTGCCCTGTAAATTCACATAAATGCTCGTGACTATCCAAAAAGGTAGATTCGTGATATAGTACTGTAGTGTTTTCTATAATTGGAATTTTTTCTTCGTTGTATTTAGTATCACTACAAAAAGCATAACTTTTAGAAGGTTCAGGGTTGTGAGTAAGTAGTCTATTTACTATTAATTCTCCTGATTTTAGTGTAATATCTTTCCCTTTTTTTATCGAATTATAATATGCTTTGTCAATATTATAATTCATCACTGCATTTAAATTCAACTTACGATCGTTAGGCGCTTCAGTAAATAAAAAACCATTACAATATATTCGATGCTGTAGCGGAATAGTTCGAACGGTTACTTTTTCATCTTCATAAACTAGCTCTGATTCTAAACTTGATAATTCATGAAAATGCAATGGGTAATCCGTCCAGGCATTAGATAACTTTAATTGAGTTGTTATTAACTCTTTAATTCCCTTAGGGCCATATACATGAAGTGCTGCTTCTCGCTTTAGCATTTTAAATGTAGAAATTAACCCTACCAATCCATACACATGATCTCCATGTAAATGTGATATAAAAATGTGTTTTATCCTAAAAAACTTAATCTTATGCTTCCGAAGTTGCACTTGTGTACCTTCTCCACAATCAATTAAAAACATATGATTATTAATCTCTAATACCTGAGCTGTAGGATTAGTTAATATTCTTGGGGTAGCCGAATAACAGCCTAAGATGTGGAGTTTCATTTTTTTAATTAGTAGTAAGACATTAATATTGTGTAGTTGGCTATCTTCTAAAATATCTGTTAGCCCTAAAAAGATTACTCTAAATTTATTTTTGAGCTTAACTGCTTAAACTACTAATATAATATGTGATTCTGAAACAAGTTGAGAATGACAAATAATACAAACTTGATAATTGTTATAAAAACATCTAATTTTATTTAGTACTAATTTTAACTAAATAAATTTGTATTAAAGTTTAAAACTAGTTTATTCAAAAAACAGCTAAAAATTTAATAATCTAAAACCCTAAGTCTCTTTCAATTTCTTCCATTCCTATAATGTCATGAGCTTCCACTAATGTTGGAACTACTTCCAACTCATCTGGAATATCATCAACACTTACTGCCTTACTTACAATTACAAAAGAATGTTTTGCTTTTCTGTGTTTTTGAGAAAGTAATGAAAACTCTTTTAAATCAGAAGATTTAGCTTTTGATAAACTAAATAAATTAACAATAATATTGTTATTTTCAATAGTCTCGTATACGTTTTCTATACCTGAAACTAGTTCCGAAATCGTTTTCTTTTCTTGAGTGATTACTGTTGTACTATTTAAGTGTTCTACTATCATAATTATTTGATTTTTGAAGCTAATAAGTAAATTACTGCCATACGGATGGCAACCCCATTTTCTACCTGATCTAATATTATTGCCTGATCAGAATCGGCAACTGCTGTTGTAATTTCTACACCACGGTTAATTGGACCTGGATGCATAATTACAATTTTTTTATCTAAACTTTCTAAGATTGGCTTTGTTACTCCATATTGTTGCGAATATTCTCGTGTAGATGGAAAATAAGAAATATCCATACGTTCGTTTTGAACTCGTAGCATATTAGCAACATCACACCATTGTAATGCTTTTATAAGGTTGGTTTCGACTTTTACTCCCAACTCATGAATGTACTTTGGAATTAATGTTTTTGGTCCACAAACCATTACCTCTGCTCCTTGCATTTGTAATGCATATATATTTGAAAGTGCTACTCTGGAATGCAATACATCACCAACAATTACTACTTTTTTTCCTGCAACATCTCCCAAACACTCTCTAATTGAATATGAATCTAGCAGGGCTTGTGTAGGGTGTTCATGAGCGCCATCACCTGCATTAACAATACTTGCTTTAATATGTTTTGATAAAAATACGCCTGCTCCAGGATTTGGATGACGCATTACTACCATATCCACCTTCATGGCTAAAATATTATTAACTGTATCAATTAGCGTTTCTCCTTTTTTTACAGAAGAAGAAGCTGCTGAAAAATTAACTACATCTGCTGATAAACGTTTTTCGGCCAACTCAAATGATAAGCGTGTACGCGTACTATTTTCAAAAAATAAATTAGCAATTGTAATATCTCGAAGCGAAGGAACTTTTTTTATGGGACGGTTAATGATTTCCTTGAAATGATCCGCCGTTTCAAAAATTAACTGTATATCTTTTTCGTTGATATATTTTATCCCTAATAAGTGATTGACACTTAACTCGCTCATAACTCTTTTTAGTTTATTAAATACACCGCGTCTTCATCTTTATTTTTACCCCAAGTAACCTTTACTTTTTCTTCATTAATTGCATCTACTTGTCTTCCTCTATAATTAGGTTGTATGGGTAAATGGCGACTAAAACGTCGATCAATTAAAGTAAGTAATTCTACTTCCAAGGGTCTTCCAAAGGACTGAATTGCTGTTAATGCTGCTCTAATACTTCTTCCTGTATATAATACATCGTCAATAAAAACAACATGTTTGTCTTCTACCACAAAATCGATAGTCGTCTTATTGGCCTCTAATGTTTTGTCACTTCTACGAAAATCATCCCTAAAAAAAGTGATGTCTAAAAACCCTAGTTTTAAATTAGAAATTCCATAATCTTTAATTAAAATGTCTCGAAGCCTTTCTGCTACAAAAATACCCCTTGGTTGTAAACCAACAAGTACTGTATTTTCAAAATTATTATGATTTTCTATTAATTGACAAGCCAAGCGGTGAAGAATAATATTAATTTCCTTTCCAGTGAGTAATACTTTTTGGCTCATAGTGAATGTTACAATGTAGATTCCTAACAAAAATAATTAAAAACACTAAAGATTGGTACTGATATAGTACTAAAAAATTAAGAATCTTTAAAAACGTAAAATTAGCTTACTACTCTAAGTCTATTTTTTTCTCTATGAACTTTCCCCGAATCCGTTTCTACAAAGGTTTCAAAAAAGAATATTTGTTTTGGTTTTTCGTGTTTTTTGATGGTATTTAATAATTTAATTTTATTAAAAATATCAATATCCTTAAGTTCCATCGAGGGATCTTCTACCAGTAAAATTAGTTGTTGCCCTAATTTATCGTCTGGCAACCAAGAAGCTAAAAACCGCGATCTGATTATTACTTGTAATTTTCTTTCAATTTCTTCAGGAAATAATTTGATTCCACCACTGTTTACCACATTATCAATCCGTCCCTTCCAACAAAATTTTTTATGAGAAATTAATTTTACAATATCATTTGTAATTATTTTATTGTTAGCAACCGAAGGTGCTTTTATTTCTAAACAATTTCTTGAGTCTACAGATAAAATAATATTGGGTAAAGCCTTAAAAAAAGAATCTTCAAAGTCTCTTTTTTTAGAATTTACTCGGCGTGCTGCAATATGACTTACCGTTTCAGTCATTCCGTAAGTTTCATAAATCTTAGTTTTTTTATCTTGAACTAATTGCACTAAATATTCTGAAATTGCACCACCACCAACAATTAACTTTTTTATTAAATGTAATCTTGCTACGGAATTATCCAACTGCATGGGCACCATGGCACAAAAATCATAACATTTTAAAAGTTCATCTAAAGGATTTATTTTGGGTGCTATTACATCTAGCTTCCACCCCAACACCATAGCTCTAACCAACATCATTTTTCCGGCAATATAGGAAGCTGACAAACACAGTAAAGCCGTACTATTTTCTAAAACATCAAAAAACTTACTTGTAGCTTTAGCGCTGTAAATCATATGTTGTTTAAGTACTTTAATTGCTTTTGGAGCACCTGTAGATCCGGAAGTATGTACTATTAAATAAGGATTAGGATCTAACCACGAAATCAAAAATTCTCCAGTAGCAACTTCATGCACCTCACCTTCTTCCACTAACTGCTTTGCATAAAAAAGCAATGTTTTTTCATTAAATTTTTTATTATTTAATAAAAATGAGGAGTGTAATTCTACTTTGTATGTTTTAGTTATTGACATATAAATCTAATGTAATATTAAAGCCTAAAACTTTGTTGGAATTAAGGTGAATTTAATTATTTAGTAACATTAAACCACTAAACTGTTGTTGATCACATCAAGTCAAATATAAAGAAATATAATACCACTTCGGAAGTAAAATAATTTCAATTAAACGGGGTAATTTTTCGCTAGTTTCAGGCGTGAGATTTAAGTATAGCCTTAGCTATGGTAAAATTTTATAACGAAGAAATAGTAGAAAAAGAAGCTTATAGAATAAATCATCTTATGCCCGAAATAGTATAACTACTCGCTATCAGATACAAAAGGATTTATTACGTTAGCTATTTTTTATAGTCAATTTATTCCTAAAGAAACTGATACAAAAAAATCCTATTTTAATATTGAAGTAATTTAAACTTTTTACTTACTTTTCATCATTTTTTGGTTCCATAGCTAGGCCGTGCAACTAATTAAGCAAAAATCTCTATTTCTCACTTCAATAAAAAAAGTTTAAATCACTTCAATAAAAATGTGATTCTAGCTACAATAATTTATGCATTTTTATTTATTATACTAATCAGAAGTTTAAATAGCTATTAATTTTATTCGGTTATAAATCTAACTAATTTATATACTTAATAAATGGTTTTATAATTTTATAATTTTTTGATAATGTACTTGAAGATCATTCATTTTTAATACGCAAAAATAAGTGCCTGCTGCAATGTGGGCTTGCGGCCTCCAAATAGCTGTGTATTTTTCTGAGTCTAGTTCTTTTTCGTCAACACTAGCAACTAACTCTCCCTGCATACCAAATATTTCAATTTTAACTCTAGATGGTTTAAAAACACCATAATTAATCTTTAATTCATCTACAAAAGGATTTGGACTTACCGCATATATCATTCCATTAGTTAAATGTAAATCATTAACACCTAACACACTATCGCCTATAACGCCATTTCCATCAACAACAATATCCCACGTTCCTTCTAACACACCATCATTCTCAGTAAGAGATATAATTCTATTAGTTGCATCAAATTCGCCAAAATTACGTGACGCGGCTATATCTTCAGGTATACTTGTGTCACCTTCAAAATAAATTTGTGTTGTAAAAGTTGGTGAACCAGGTGTAGTTACTTTTAAATGTATATGACGAGGTCGATATGTCTCTCCGAATAAATATTTTCCTGGTAAAACGGTTTCAAAACTATAAAAACCAGCACTATTTGATTTTACTTTTCTTCTTAAATTGTAACCTGAGTTATCATATTCACCTGCATCATTTGCTTGCCATAAATCTAATATCGTATTAGGAATAACCTTTGTACAATCAATATTTTTAACAATTCCTGTTATTCTTATTCGAGTGCCAGGCTCATCTATTGACGCAATTACACCTGTATCACTCACTTGTGCATTAGCTGTATAAAAAGGCCCTTCCCCATATATGTCTTGTGTTAATTGATTACAACTATCCTGTAACTCAAGTTCATCAGCTTTTTTTCCAATACTAGTTTTAGCTAAAATTGGAGATAACCCCATTACCAGACCAGCCATAGCTGTGTTTTTCAAAAATTGTCTTCTATCCTTTTTCATACTTTTTACAATTTGCTTTTTAAGAATCTTAAAAGCTATTAAAATTTGATTTTTATTGGATAACGAAATTTTCTAAGTTTTTATTACAATTAGTATTATTAGATGGGGATTATATTTTTACACTAACAAAAAATGAAATTTAAAAAACAGTAGTCTAAAAGATCTATAAAAGCTTAAAGCTTTATAAATACCCCAACAAACGACCTTTCCAATTTGTCCATTTGTATTTTTTAGCAAAAATAAAAAGTAATACTGGATACAAAACTAGTAAAGGCACAATTACTGATAAACCAGGTTCTGGCTTTACTGTATATTTTAAAATTGCAGGTGTTTGAATTACTGTATAATTGGCAGTAACTAATAAAGCTGTAATTAAATTATTTGCTGCATGAAAACCAAGAGCCAATTCCATACCGTCGTCCATTAAGGTTAGTATTCCTAAAAACAGACCTGTCCCTATATAAAAAACTTTAGCGTAAATCCCCAACTCGTCTACCTCTGGGTTGCTAAAATGCATTGCTCCAAAAATTAAAGCGGAAAATATTAATGGAACCCATCTGGTATTGGTTACACTTGCCAAGCCTTGCATTAGGTATCCCCTAAAAACAAATTCTTCCACACTTGTTTGAATTGGTAATAAAACTACTGCAATTGCTAATAATATTATAAACGGCTGCAATTGAAAGTTCCAAACAAAATCTTGAGGATTCATCACATAATCTATAATTGTAGAAATAACTATAAATACAGTTAGGAGTAAAAATGAAAACAATATACGCTTCCATGAAATAGAATTTCTTCCGGTTACAAGTTGTTTAAAGGATTGCGAATGTATTTGTAATACAATCAAAATTCCGAACAATACAAATACAAATATTAGAAGAGAGAAAAATAAGGTGCTATTGTCATCTAAAATTCTGATCAAATCTCGTTGGGGAGTATTTTGCATACCCTCTAAACCTATTTTTTCAATCCATGCCAAAATTAATGGAATCTGCCCTAACCCATATGAAAGTGCTATAATTACAAAACCTAAAGCATAACGCCACCACTCTTTTTTGGGGAATTTTTTTACCTGAGTTAAAAACATTAAAAAAAAATTAAAAATTCTCTACTAAAATACGATTATTGATGTTATGTCTTACTTATATTTGCAATCACTTAGAGAGGTGGCCGAGTGGTCGAAGGCGCACGCCTGGAAAGCGTGTAAACGGCAACGTTTCGAGGGTTCGAATCCCTTCCTCTCTGCTTAAACTCTCCGCTAACCCTAATTATACTAGGGTTGGCGGTTTTTTTAAATTTTTGTGTCGCAAATTTGCCGCATTTTATATTAATCTTTTTCGAGAATCCAATATTTCAACATCTATTTCCTCCTTTAGGAACTTAATATAAATGTATAAATATTTAAGTGGGATATTTATCAAATAAACCATACAAAAAGAGCTTGAATCTCTGTGTCAAGCTTTTTCTTGAAATCATCCTAAGACATCGAGCCTTTGTATAATAACTCTCCTGAAAAATAGTCGTGCTGAAGTTTGTAATTATGAATTAGAAAATATGAAAGAAAATCTTGTTACCTTTCTATATCAATATTTAATAACGGAAAAAACTCTGAAATTAATTTATCTTCTCCATAAAAACGATTAATAGCATTTTCATCTCCTGCTAAACAGATATAGGAAACTGATACATTATTTTTAATCAGTTCGAGTGATTGTTTATTAAAAATTCTTTCTAAACCTATCCTTAATTGTGATACCGTATTGGTTTTTTTGTGAAAATTTATAATTGAACCATCACCCCATATATTAACTGTATTAGGTTTAATATGATTTCTAATACGGGTTTTTAAATTAGTTGTTTTCCCCACATAAAGACACAACATTCTACTTTCATCAACTAAATGAGTCAGGGCAGAATCATACTTTGTTAAATTGAATTTTTTTACACTTAAAATCCAAGATTGATCAATTTTAATCTAAATTATGATGTATACATTCCTAATACATTTCAAAAAAATATTAATTTCATATCAATATTGAATATTTCTTATGGAAAATGAAAAGTATGATTCTGCCCTGCTAAATGAGTAGATGCTTGAATCCAATCTTTAGTAAATTTTATATCTAGCCAATTTTCTGATTCAGAATTACGTTTCTTATTTGATTTTCTTAAAGTGTATTTTAAGTCTTTTTCTAATAGTTTATCTGTCAAGTTATCAGAATTTAAATTCCACCAAAAAACATAGCAACCTGATTTAGCAAGTATATTACTAGTTGAATATTTTTAACATAAATCACTGATTTCTAATTATTTTTATCTCTTTTTTTTAAAATTTTAAAAACATCCTTTAAACCTATTTAAAACATTTGAAACCATGTACAAAATTAAAAAAATATGGTTTTACGTTTGTTTCTCTTAATAACATATCTATCTTTACTTAAAATCTGAAACCATGTACAAATGGATTTACTCGAAAAAGCTTGGCGAATTAGCTGATGTTAATTTTGGGTTATATAAGAAGAAAAAACTATCTGGTAATGTAAAGTATTTCACATCAAGTCATTTTGATGAGAATTTGAACCCTTCATTATTTGCCGATAGCTACATTGATATCGATGAGAAAGAACAACGGTTTCTTTTACAAGAAAACGATGTTATAATAGCAGGTAAAGGTCACAGACTGTTTGCCTGGGCTTATGATAAAAAATACGGTGACGTTGTTCCATCTTCCCTATTTTATATACTTCGTCCACATAAAACGCATATGAGAGGCGACTTTCTTGCAGCGGCATTAAACACAAAAAGGATTCAGTATGATTTGCTTCTGAAAGGTTCAGGAACGTCAATTCCTTCTATTAAAAAGAATGAATTAATTGACCTTGAAGTGCCAGCTCCTGAAATGTTAGTGCAAGTAAAAATGTTAAGGATAATAAATGTAATGGATGAGGAAATCGAGTTGATTTCAGAAATACTAAAAAAGAAAAAACAATTTAAAGAAGCCGTAATACATGAGCTGATTAATACAAAACAAACAATATGAGCAAGCTAACACAACAAGAAATTAACAATAAAGTATGGAAAGCCTGCGACACCTTTAGAGGCACAGTAGATGCAGGTCAATACAAAGACTACATACTTACAATGCTCTTTATAAAATACATTAGTGATGTAAATAAAGAGAAGAAATCAGCATACGAGAAAAAGTACGAAGGTGACCAATCTCGTATAAACAGAGCTTTAAAACACGAGCGTTTTGCATTACCTGAACAGTCCTCTTTTGATTACCTGTATGCTAAACGTAACGAAACCAATCTTGGTGATATTATTAATATTGGACTTGAAGCTTTAGAGGAAGCCAACAGAAGTAAGCTTGAAAAGGTGTTTAGAAATATTGATTATAATAGTGAAGCTAACCTTGGGCAGGCAACGGACAGGAACAGGCGTTTGCAAAACTTATTAAACGATTTTGAAGATCTAGACCTAAGACCATCTAACCTTGTGGGTAACGACGTTATTGGTGATGCTTATGAGTATTTAATATCAAACTTTGCTGCTGGTGCAGGTAAAAAAGCAGGAGAATTTTACACGGCATCTGAGGTATCTGTATTACTGGCTAAACTGGTAGAGCCAAAATCAGGTGACCGTATATGTGACCCTACTTGCGGTTCTGGCTCGCTACTGCTTAAAGTAGCTAAGGAAGTGGGTAATACCAATGTATCGCTTAACGGACAAGAAGTAAATGGCTCAACATACGCATTAGCTAGGATGAATATGTTTCTACACGAAATGGATAAGGCCAACATACAATGGGGAGATACACTAAACTCACCTAAGTTGGTTGAAAATGATGCCTTAATGAAGTTTGACGTAGTAGTAGCAAATCCTCCTTTTAGTCTGGACAAATGGGGTGCCGAAGATGCTTCTACAGATAGATACAGCCGTTTTCATCGTGGTGTGCCACCTAAGAGTAAAGGAGATTATGCTTTTATAACACATATGATTGAGACGCTGAATGAACACGGTAAAGCGGGTGTAATACTGCCACACGGTGTATTATTCCGCGGAAGTAGCGAAGGTAAAATACGTAAGCAACTTATTGATGAAAATCTTTTAAAAGCAGTAGTTGGCTTACCTGCAAATCTGTTTTATGGTACAGGTATTCCTGCCTCTATACTAATTTTTGATAAAAATAAAGGTGACAATACAGACATCCTATTTATTGATGCCAGTAACGAGTTTGAAAACGGCAAAAACCAAAACAGACTGCGTGATGAAGATGTAGCAAAAATCTATAACACATTCTCAAATTGGAAAGCAGTGGACAAGTACAGTCACATTGCAACGCTTGAAGAAATACAAGAAAACGATTACAACTTAAATATCCCTAGATACGTAGACACTTTTGTGGAAGAAGAGCCTGTAAATATTGCAGAAACCCAAAAAGAAATAGTTGCATTAAAAGAAAAATTAAACCAAGTAGAATCTCAAATGGAGATTTATCTTAAAGAAATGGGATATTAATATGAATGAGCCTTTAAACACAGTAGATATAACTTTTCCTGAAAATTGGAAACTTGACAACTTAAAGAATATTACAAAAATCAATCAAGGGTTACAGATTGCCATCAGCGAAAGATTCCTAGAAAAAGTTGAGGGAAGTTATTTTTATCTTACTAATGAATTTTTAAGAAGTGGTTCAAAAAAGAAGTTTTATATATTAAATCCATCTAAGTCAGTTTTGTGTAATGAAGACGATATATTAATGACAAGAACTGGAAATACAGGTCAAGTTGTTACTGGTGTTAATGGTGCTTTTCATAATAATTTTTTTAAAATAAAATGGGACAAGACCATTTTAGATAAAGGATTTCTATATTATTTTTTGACATCCTATCAAACTCAAAGATTAATATTAAAATATGCTGGAACTTCAACAATTCCCGACTTAAATCACTCCGATTTTTATAGAATAGAAATTTTACTTCCCCCACTAAAAGAACAACAAAAAATAGCTCAAATTCTATCACAATGGGATGAAGCTATTGAGACCACTCAAAACCTTATTACCCAATTACAGTTGCGTAAAAAAGGATTAATGCAAGAGTTGTTATCTGGTAAGAAACGTTTGGCTGGGTTTAGTGATGAGTGGGTAGAAAAAAGCTTAGATGAACTATTTATACCAATACAGGCTATTAATGATGGTGGAGACCACGAACCTTTATCAATTTCAGCTGGAAAAGGTTTTATATCGCAAAAACAAAAATTTGATAGAATAATAGCAGGTACAAGCTTAAAAAAATACACTCAATTGAAAAAAGGGGATTTTGCCTATAATAAGGGGAATTCTAAATCATATAAAATGGGATGTATTTACTTACTGGAAAATTTTGAAACAGCTTTAGTTCCTTTTGTTTTTATAAGTTTTAGGCCAACGGATAAAGTATTTTCATCATTTTTTAAATACTTCTTTATTAATCATGGCTTGGATAGACAATTGAAAAAAATAATAACTTCTGGTGCACGTGGTGATGGATTATTAAATGTTAGTAAAAAGGATTTCTTTAAACTAAATATTCCATTTCCTAAATTAAAAGAACAAAAAGCTATAGGGCTTATTTTAGAGGTTGTAGATGAAGAAATAAATACATCTTCTCAACATTTAGAAAGTTTAAAACATCAGAAAAAAGGCTTGATGCAGCAATTACTAACTGGGCAAAAACGTGTAAAATTTTAGAAAATGAAAACATCAATTATACATAGCCTTACAGATAATTTTGAAGCTCATGCCAACAAATCGCCAGAAGGTGTAGAATTCTGGCTAGCTAGGGATTTACAACATTTATTAAGTTATAAAGAGTGGCGAAATTTTAATCTAGTTATTTCCAAGGCTAAAACAGCTTGTGAACTTTCCGAGCAAAATATAGATGACCATTTTGTTGATGTCAACAAAATGGTGACAATCGGTTCAGGTGCAGAAAAAGAGATAGCTGATATTATGTTAACAAGATACGCTTGTTACCTTATTGCTCAAAACGGAGACCCTCGTAAAGAGACTATTGCATTTGCACAACGCTATTTTGCTGTACAGACTAGAAAAGCAGAGTTGATTGAGCAAAAAATGTTAGAACACGAGCGTGTACAAGCAAGAGAAAAGCTAAAGTCAACTGAAAAAGAACTGTCGCAAGTAATTTTTGAGCAAACAGGTGGTAACAAAAACTTTGCAACAATAAGAAGCAAAGGTGATACCGCTCTGTTTGGTAAGTCAACTCAGCAAATGAAAGACAGCTATGGCATAAACAAGTCAAAGCCTCTAGCTGATTTTATGCCTACTATATTATTAAAAGCGAAAGACTTTGCTACAGAAATTACCATTTTCAATGCGAGAGAAAATAATATGAAGACAGAAGGTTCAATTTCTAAAGAGCATATTACTAATAACAAATCAGTTCGTCAAACACTTATCTCTCGTGGCATACAACCAGAGAACCTTCCACCAGAAGAAGACATCAGTAAAATAGATAGGCGTTTAAAAAGTGATGAAAAGAAGAGTATAAAGAATCCTAAAAAATTAAAGTAAACTAATATGAGCACACCATCATATAGAGAAGACAACGTGTCACAAATGCCAGCTTTACAGTTGCTCATTAATATGGGGTACAGTTATGTAAGTCCAAAACAAGCAGAAAAATGGCTTGATGCAGCAATTATTAACTGGGCAAAAGCGCGCAAAGTTAACGGATTAAGTTTTAAAGAACCATTAAAGACTATTTTGCTGACGTTAGGAAAATGGTCTAATTAAAGCAAAACAATGTCGAACTTAAATTATAAATATAGTATATACATAGATGAGAGTTGTCATTTAGAAAATGATAAGCACCCACTAATGTGTATAGGTTACACAAAAATAGCTTCTAAAAATTATACACCCTATAAAGCTAAATTAAAAGAGATAAAACTTAACCACAATGCACCTACAGAAATTAAATGGAATAAGTTATCTAATAACCGACTAGCTTTTTACAAAGCTATTATTGATTTCTTTTTTGAGAGTGAAATAGAGTTTAGAGCCATTTTGGTTAAAAACAAATCCCAGTTGAACCATTCAAAATTTAATAAAGGGGACCATAATTCTTTTTATTACACCTTAGTTTTTTATTTGTTAAGAAATCCCTGGGTAAATTTTAAAGAGAATCCACATAAGGTAATATTAGATATTAAGGATACCCGAGGTAAAGAACGTCTATTAAAACTAGATGCACGCTTAAGCCAAGAGTATAAAAAAACGTTCAAGAAAAAATCTCCGTTTAATTTTTTTCAACACATACGTTCAGATGAGAATGAATTTTTGCAGTTAGCGGATTTTTTTATTGGAGCTATTACTTACAAAGCAAGGGGTTTACATGAATTGGAAAATTCATCTCAAGTAAAAAAAGATATAGTGAAGTATCTTGAGCAAAAATCGGGTTACAAAATTGATGATGGTACAGCTCCATACGAAAATAAATTTAACATTTTTGATTTTCAAATTCAAACTCAAAACAACTTTTAATGAATTATTTTGAGGAAGAACATGAGTTAGAGGTTTTAGAGGATTTGTTTGATTACTTAGATATAGATGGCCCAGATAAAGAACAAATGATTACGCTCTTTAGCATCTTTAATAAAGATATGGTGGAAGCACCTATTTTTATAAATCAAGTACAAGTAGCGTTTAATAAAAATAAATCCAAGCACCCTTTGTTCAGAGATAAGCCAGAAGGTTTTACTCACATTTGTACTAGAAAAAGCAAACATTCAAAAAGAAGAAATTTTGACCCAGAAAGAACCAATAAAATACATTGGATAAAACCTGTAATTCATTTCAAAGACAATGCTAGAGTAAAGTATTTTGAAAGAGTGCATAGCAATGGAAAAAACCAACAGTATTACTGGTTACACGAAAAAAGCTATGTTGTAATTATCAGAGAAATAACGATAAGCTTGCAGTTAGTTACTGCTTTTAAGGTAGATGATTTAGAATTTAACAAGTTTAAAAAATGGCATGATGAATTTACAAAATAAAGGCAAAAAAAACCTCACTTCGTAAGTGAGGCACGTATCTTAAGGTAACACGATGGATACAATAAATGTAACAACCAAGTCCTTTACCCTTTGGGTAATGACACCACAAAGCTACACAAATTTGTGTATTACACAAAGTTATTAACATTAATGTTTAAAAGTATACAATGAGCACACCATCATATAGAGAAGATAATATATCACAAATACCAGCTTTACAGTTGCTCATTAATATGGGGTACAGTTATGTAAGTCCAAAACAAGCAGAAAAATGGCGTGGCGGTAAGTCCCAAGTATTGTTTACAGATATTTTAAGAAATCAATTAGGAAAAATTAATAGTATTACGCGTCGCGGTAAAGCCTATGATTTTTCAGAAGCTAATATCAACTCGGCGGTACTTGCGGTAAAAGACCTTCCTATTCAAGACGGTTTTATAAATGCAAACAAGGCTTTTTATGATTTAATTACTTTAGGTAAAGCATTTGAACAAAGTATTGATGGTGATAAAAAAAGTCATACAATTAATTTTATAGATTGGAAAAAACCATCCAATAACGTGTATCATGTAACGGAAGAATTTCCTGTGTTAAGAACTGCAAGAACGGATACGTACAGACCTGATTTAGTATTGTTTATTAATGGTATTCCTACAGTTATAATAGAATGTAAAAGCCCCTCTTTAGGCGGTACAAAACCACCAGTAACTTTAGGAATAGAACAGCATACAAGAAACTTTAGTAAGGATGGGATAAGATCTTTATACATGTATTCTAACCTGTTAATGAGTGTAGCTACCAATGCGGGAAGCTATGCAACTACAGGCACAAAAAAGGAATTTTGGGCGAAATGGACAGAGCAATTTACTTCAAAGGAAGCAGAAAAAACATATTGGTCAAACTTAAAAGAGCTTAAAAACAAGTCCCTTGAAGAAGCTGAAAAGAATATGGTTTTTGAAGAACGAACTGAGTATGTTCGTAAAAGTTTTGATGGTATTGACAATGAGGATAGGCTTTTTACAGAACAAGATAAATTAATTTATAACTTATGTCGTCCAGAGCGATTATTGGATATAATGCTCAACTTTACCTTATATGATGATGGTATAAAAAAAGTAGCAAGATACCAGCAGTATTTTACGGTAAATAACACCATAAATCGGGTAACTAAGTTTGATAAAACAGGTAAGCGACAAGGTGGTGTGATATGGCATACACAAGGAAGTGGCAAGTCACTTACAATGGTAATGCTTGCACAAATGCTTGCATCAAATCCACATATTTCAAATCCCAAAATCATTTTGGTAACAGACCGTGTGGACTTAGATGATCAAATTTCTGACACCTTTAAAAAGTGTAAAAAAGAAGTGCGCCAAGCTAAGACAGGTTCACACTTAACAGAGCTACTAGAAGATAGTAATGATGCTATTATCACTACTATAATCAATAAGTTTGAAGCTGCGGTTAAAAATAATAAAAAACCGTTTACTTCTGCTAATATTTTCGTGCTTATTGATGAAGGTCATAGAACACAGTACGGTTCCTTTAACGTGAGTATGCAGCGTGTTTTTCCTAACGCATGTTTTTTAGCATTTACAGGAACACCTTTAATGAAAAAGGAAAAAAGTACTGCAAACAAATTTGGAGGTTATATAGGAAAAGCATATACAGTAAAAGATGCTGTAAATGATGGTGCTGTAGTTCCTTTATTGTATGAAGGTAGGCACACTCAAATAATGTTAAATGAAGCGCCTTTAAATACTTATTTTGAAAAACTAGCAGAGCGAAATAATCTCTCCGAAAGAGGTCGTGCGAAGTTGAAACAAAAATTCAATACTGTAAATGAACTCAATAAAGCTGATGAAGTTATTTATGCCAGAGCATTAGATATTAGCGAGCATTATTCGTCTTTTTTTCAGACCCATAACGATAGCTACAAACCTAAAGCACAGTTAGTAGCACCTACCATTAAAGCCGCATTACTTTATAAAAAGTACCTGGATGAGATAGCACTGGTAGATTCGGAGGTTGTTGTTACACAATCTGACCAACGGGAAGGTACAGAAGACGGCTATTTTAATGAAAATGAAGACAAACGCAGAGAGGACGAATACCTTAATGCTATGATTGACAAGTATGGCGATTTAAAAAAATACGAAAAAAGTATTATCAATCAGTTTAAAAAGCGAGACAAGCCAGAAATACTTATTGTAGTGGCTAAACTTTTAACTGGTTTTGATGCTCCAAATAACACGGTACTTTATTTATGTCGTTCACTTAAAGAACACACCTTATTACAAGCTATTGCACGTGTAAATCGTGTATATTCGGGTAAAGACTATGGTTATATTGTTGATTACTACGGGAATTTAGAAAACCTAGATACGGCTTTAAGTACATACTCAAATTTAGATGGTTTTGAAGAGAAAGATTTAGAAGGTACGTTTACCAATATTAAAGATGAGATTGCTAAACTACCGCAAGCGCATTCAGAATTGTGGGATATTTTTAAAACTTTAAAAGGAAGGTATTTAGAAGCAACCGCTTATGAAGAGCATTTGTCACCAGAAGATGTTAGGAATACATTTTACACTAAGGTTAGTCAATTTGCTAGACTATTAAAGTTAGCACTATCATCGGTAGATTTTGTAACAAAAACTGATGAGAAAAAGATTGATACTTTTAAACGCGATGCAAAGTTTTTTTTAAAATTACGTGTAGATGTAACACGTAGATATAATGATGATATTGCCTATAAAGAGTTTGAACCACAAATTCAGAAGCTTATCAATAAACATATCACAACCGATGGCGAAGTAATGAAAATTACTGAGCTAGTTGATATTTTTAATAAAGACGATAGAGATGCAGAAGTTGAAAAAGTAAAGGGTAAAGCAGCACAAGCAGACCATATAGCGAGTAGAACCGTGAAAGCTATTAATATTAAGATGCAAGAAGACCCAATCTATTTCAGAAAGCTTGCTGATTTGATAAAAGAGACTATTGCAGCATATCATCAAAAACGTATTGATGAAGCCGAATACCTTAAAAAAGCGAAGGAGCATGAAGAGAAATTCTTCAACGGACGATCCGAAGAAGCACCAGAGGAACTTGCTGATAATACGGTGGCTTTAGCTTTTTACAATTTTAGTAAATCCGTTTTTGAAAAAATTGAACTAATGACAACGCCATTTCATATCGAGATTAGTTTGGCTATTGATAAAACAGTTAAAGAGCGTATTTACTTGAATGAAAAGAAGATTATTGATTGGCATAAAAATGAAGATATCACAGGAAAAATAAATATTGAGTTAGGTGATGTAATTTATGATTTACATCAAAAGTTTGACATTGATACTGATTGGGTTAAGATTGACTATATGATAGAGGAATGTTTAAAAATTGCAATTTTAAAATACAAGTAAGCATTGGAGTTAAAGAGCATAAAATATGGTAATTCTAGAATTAACTTTCAACTTGTTTATAAAGAGCGAAAGACTCTTGGTATAAAGGTATATCCAGATGGTGCTATAATTGTAACTGCACCTTTGGATTCAACTACAGAAAAGATTATAGAGAAAGTAAAAAATAAAGCGGAATGGATTTTTGTGCAGCAAACGTTCTTTATGCTTTTTGAGCCAAGAGCAATAGAAAAAACATATGAAAGTGGCGAAGGTCACTTGTATTTAGGACGGATGTATCGTCTCATGATAAGACAAAATAGTAACAAATCAATAAAACTAAAAGGAGCTTATATATGGATAGAAACTAAAGACAAAAAGGACAAAGAAAAGATAAAAAAAGAGCTTAATGAATGGTATAAGTCTAAAGCAATTATTCATTTTAATCAGCTCTATAACCAAAGATTGAAAATAGCAGAAGAGCTGTCTGATAAAGAAACTTTACTAAAGTATAAGTGGTATACAAACCGCTGGGGAAGTTGCTTTAAAAACGGCACAATAAGCCTCAATCTCGAACTAATTAAAGCTCCTAAAGAGTGTATAGATTACGTTATAGTTCACGAGATGTGCCATTTAGTTCATCATAATCATAGTAGTAAATTTTACGCCCTTTTGGATAAAAAACTCCCAAGATGGAGAGATTCAAAAATAAAACTAGAGAAGCTATTAGCTTAATTAGTTAGTTACCATTTTAAATACATATTGTCTACCAGCTGTAGGACTGTATATATAAAAGTGTTTCTCGGATTACCACAAACGTAATAATCTCATTATTTTACTATACAATTTTTAATCAAATAAGTGTATAATATTAATTTTAGTCCTACTCAGATAACCTTATTGATGGTATAACTTTTTTGATGAAATTACGCATCTTATTTTTTATATGGTAGCTGCCTCAAAAAAGGTTTAGGCAAACCTCCTACAAAAAATAAAGACCTATTGAATTTCTAATAAAATTAATAATGCTATTATTTTCATTTTTTGATATTTGTTAGTTTTAATAAAAAAAACATTAAAAGCATTTCATCTTATTTAACCAATAATCAAAACTTAAAAAAACACTGTAATGTTTCGTATAAGAAATGTAGGGCTGTAAATAAGTACTTTCGTTTTGGTTCATTACTTAGCTAAATATAAAAATTTTGCTTTTATTTTTTCTTTAAATGCCAAATTTTATATTTAGCGGACTTTATAAATAAACACAGAACTTTGGAGTTAGCACAAAAGCCATATGTTTTTTATACATTGTTACAAAACGTTATTTTTTGTTTTCAAACCATCTTTTTATGATATTCTTTAATTTAATTCTGTTACTGAAATTTACACTAGTAGTGTTATTGAATAATATTTTATCATATAAAACAGTATATTGATAATCATCAATATTATCATCTGGATAAAAGTTTTTAAGCATCATTTTTTTTAAAGGAAACTCATTGTAAGAGTAATTATTTTGTAACAAAATAATTGCAATATCTCCCACTTTATAATTTACTACATCAGCATAAATATAATTTGAATTAATAGTATCTGTAATTCTTTCAATTAATTGAGGTGTTATTTTTTTACCTTGTGATAAAAATTTAGAAAAAATTGAATCTCCTTTTGGATAAAAATTTTCATCAGGTAAAATAGCTACTTCCTTTAATAAATCTATGTCAATACTATTTTGAGCCTGCTTTTTGGCACAAGAAAAAAAGAAAATTACTAAACATATATATATTAACTTCATTTGATTAATTTTATAGAGGAAATTCTTTTAGGTAAGGTGTAGAATTAATTGTTATAGTATTTAGGTCACTATTATTTTTAGAAATATTAGCAGGTAGCATTTCTCCATCACTGTAAACATTTTTTCCATTTATATCTGTTTTAAACATCGAACCTGCTCTTTGGCTTTTACCTACCAAAGTATAAACATTGCCTTTAGCTACTTTTTTTGCAAATTCTTGAGCAAAAGTCTTTTTTGGGTCTGCCACTAAAGGAACATTATTTGCTACATGTTTGCCATTGGAATCTAGCTGTCCGCCTACATTGCAACCCCAAAAATAAATTTTAGGTTTACTCGAAAAAGCATCAGGGTTTAATTTTATTAATTCTGTTTTCTCAGTACTTTTTAAGTAAACATTTTCGTGCATTTCTACTCTTCTCAAGTCTTTTCCTTCATCTTGTTTTTTACTCAACCAGTTAATTTTATCACTATCATAAATTTTATTCTTGATGTTTCTCTTTCCTTCAAATCCACCAAGGTTAATTCCATGAACCCAACCATGGCAATAAACATCTAATCTATTTATATTGCATCTATTGTTTATCAATTCAAAAAACTCAATATCTGTCGGACAATAGAAAATTTCATTATTATCATTTGGATGATTTGATTGATTAATTTTATGTCTAGCTTTAGCTATCTTTTCAAATGATTGACCTGCGTTATGACTTTTAGTTACTGGTTCAGAATAACCACTACCATATAATACTAAATTTGTTGATTTTATTTGTAGGCTTACCGTTTTTGTAATACCTGCTATTTGTAATCTGAATACGTTAGTTGCCATAATATTAATGTTTTTGCGGAATTACTTCTAGTTTTATTTTTTCAATATCAGAGGTTACTTTATAATCAGATAAAATATCATTCCGTAATACTTTTCCTTTATATTTAAAATCAACATTTTTATCTTCTAAATTAATAGAGAGTAATTCACCTATTAAGTTTTTAGTTTTAATATTGAGAAATATGATATTCCCTATTTCGCCTTCTTCTATTCTGTTGCCATCTGTATTTGTTATATAATAATCAATAACTTTAGGTGCGAAATTTTCTTTTGGTTGATATGGGATTTTCTCGCTTGGTGGCATCCAACTTACATTCCAACGTTTTACAAATTCAATTCCATAGTTTTGTATGGCTGGTGAAATAGTGATAGTGGTTTGCATGGGTTCTTCGCCTTCTGCGTAAAAACTTTCTTTAAAGTAAATTAAATGAGCATC
>ENA-ORXM01002521-ORXM01002521.1-marine-metagenome-genome-assembly--contig:-NODE-2521-length-20966-cov-4.116712_pt1 | contig 20966 bp, 21 predicted proteins | sample MGYA00237867_ERZ511480 | MGnify/ENA primary metagenome ERZ511480 (study PRJEB26309, sample SAMN06266103) | marine metagenome | isolation source: Algal blade | place: United Kingdom:Sidmouth, United...
TGCGTTGTTCGAGATAGAATACGTTCACTAGTCTGCTGACTACTTTCGTTCACGACTTCTGTGGAATGCTCGACCGCATCTTGGCGGCTTTTTTGTTTTGAGTTCGTTCCAGAGAAGTCTCCATAGGCAGAGAACTTAAGCATGCCGTAACTTCCAGAAACCTCGCCGCCAACATCAATTGTGCGGGTTTTACTTTGGGCACTTTGGCTAGCCTGGCGCATCACATCTTGTGTTGAGGTGCTTGATGAGTTTGAGCTTTGTGTGTTGGACTCAAACTCATTAAGTGAGGTTGTTTCTGTTTCCTCGGTTCGATCTGAGACCTTTTTCATAAAGGCACCCGCGAGGACATTATTTATTTTTTGGATTTCGCCAGCTTCATAACGCGCGAGAGTCATTTCAGTTTTGTAAAGATCTCCAATAATACTGAAGGCTCCAACTGAATCTCCATAAAGCGTAGAGTATCCTACAGCTATTTCAGACTTATTAGAGGTATTAATCACTAATGATCCAGATTGATTGGATCTTGCAAAAATGAGTGCCCCTCTAAGCCTTGCTTGTATATTCTCATCTGGTAACCCAACAAATGGCTCACTAAAATAATCTGTAAACGTCTCTCTGATCATAGAATGAATAGGTTTTATAGGTAATATTTTTAACGGAACATTGAGGTTTTTACATAGTTGCTCAGATAGCTCTAAGCTTTGAGTACTTGAATATTGGCTAGGCATATAAATAGCTTCAACTGACATATCATCTTTTAAGGCTAATTTAATTAGAGTTAGAGCTAAAGAGGAGTCAAGGCCTCCGGAGAGGGCGAGTTGAAATTTATTAAAACCGTTTTGTTTAGCATATTCTCTAATAGCAAAAGTCGTAGCTTTGAGCACATAGTCTTTTTGAATATCACTTAAGGGAATTAATTCAGCAGTCTTGTTTGTTATCACTACTCTTGGATTAAATAAGCTCTCCCATGAATGAGTAATTTCAAGTCCATCATTATCATATTGTATTTCTTTTAATTCTTGAATCTCAATTGCTACTTGATCAGCTTGAAAAAACTTAGCTTGGTGAGTTATGGTATTACCATTGACCATGAAACTACCACCATCAAAGAGAACTTCATCTTGTTCAGCAACCATATTAACGTAAGCAAAGGGAGCCTTAAGCATATTAGATATATCTTGAGCCTGAGCTAGACGACTCTCATTTTTCGTGATTCCAAAAGGACTAGCACTGATATTGACTACTAGGTCGTAATTTTCATTGGAATGAATTAAGTCGGCTACAGGGTTAGCTTTATAATGGATGGACTGCCACATATCTTCACAGATTAATAAAGCAATATTTAAGCCATCCCACTTGATAGATTTAGAGTTCTCACCAGGAGTAAAATATTTCCTTTCATCAAAGATATCATAATTGGGTAGAAGACGTTTAGAATAAATCTTTTTTAACCCAGATCCGGGAGATAAAGAGTACATAGAATTTTGGATTTTTTGAGTTATTCCTGAATCCGAAAACTCATACGATAGCCCACCCATCAAGTGAAGAGAGCCATTATCACTTAATTGCTTTGAGTATTCATTTATCTTTTTTAGAAAGTTTTGATAGCTCTCATAGAAGGACTTTTGAAGACATAAATCTTGAAGTGGATAACCGCTTAAAAACAACTCAGGATATATATGTAATGCTTTTTCTTTATTTTGTAGGTTTGACTCCAAAACATTGAAAATAGATTCAAAATCTGCAATTTTTTCATGGCATTGGTGGATAATAATTTTACTCATTTCATCTTCTCCGCTATGAATGAATTGTAGAATATTTCGAAACATTTGTAAGGGGGCACAATGAGTCAAGTTTATACTAAAGCAGTTGCGGTTATAGGTGCTGGTCTTGCTGGTGTTGAAACTGCTATGTATATAGCCTCGAGAGGGGTTAAAGTTTATCTATTTGAAAGTAAAAGTATAGAAAAAACACCTGCTCAAAAAACTCAAGATTTTGCAGAGCTTGTTTGTACTAATTCACTTAAATCAAAAGACCCTAATTCTGCTCATGGAATTTTAAAAGCCGAAATGAATGCTCTTGGATCTTTAGTCTTAAAAGTGGCTGGTGATTGTGCTGTTCCTGCAGGTAATGCTTTGAGTGTTGATAGAGACAGATTTGCTAAACAAATCACAAGTGAAGTCTCTAGTCATGAAAATATTGAAGTTATTCATAAAATAGTTGAAGACCCAGAAAAAATAAAAAAAGAATATAATGTGGACTTTGTAGTCATTGCAACTGGACCACTCACACTAGATGGTCTTGAAAAGTGGATTAGAAGTGAAATTGCAAGTGATGATTTATATTTCTATGATGCAATTGCTCCTATTGTAGATGCTGAAAGTCTTAATATGGATGTTTGTTTTTTTAAAAATAGATACGATGATGAAGGTATTAACGCTGATTATTTGAATGTCCCATTAAACCAAGAACAATATTTAGAGTTTGTTGATGATTTAATTGGTGCTGAGATCGTTGCTCCGCAAAACTTTGAAGATCCCAAATTTTTTGAATCATGTTTACCAATAGATGTTATGGCCCAAAGAGGTGTAGATACTTTAAGGTTTTCTTGTATGAAGCCTGTTGGCTTAGAAAAAAATGGAGAGTTAGCTTATGCTGTCATCCAATTAAGGAAAGAAAACTTATTAGGTTCCTCCTTTAATATGGTTGGATTTCAGAATCGTCTGAAATACGGAGAACAATTAAGAGTTTTTAGAAAGTTACCAGGATTTGAAAATGCTGTTTTTAATCATTTAGGTTCTGTTCATAGAAATACCTACTTACATGCTTCCAAACTTTTGAAGCCAGATTTAAGTTCAATGAAAGATGATTCATTATACTTTGCTGGTCAGATTTCAGGTGTAGAAGGCTACACAGAAAGTGCGGCAATGGGACTATTTGTCGCTCATCAAATAATGAGACGCTACGAGGGCTTAGCCCCTTGTATTTGGCCTAAAGAGTTAGCGATAGGAGCATTAATTAACTATATAATGACTAGTAAGAAGCCAAGGCCGTCAAATATAAATTTTGGATTATTACCCACAGTAAATTTAACTCGAGAGCAGAGAAGAAATAAGTTTAGAAAGAGTATCAAGAAAGAATTAGTGGCAAAAAGAGCCTTAGACAAATTAGATAATTTTAAAGAAATTAATCTATGAATTCATTTTACATTATTTTTGCTTGCCTATTATGGGCTTGCGATAGTTTAATTCGTTATCCTTTGGTTGGGAAAGGAATCTCTAGTACTCAAATTGTATTTTATGAACACCTTATTGCCGTCAGTCTAATCGGTATGATTTTTTATAAATCACTTTCAAAGGTTTTAAAGTCACGATACAGGTTTTCATTCTTTGTTATTGGAGGATTAGGCTCAGCTCTTGCTACACTTTGCTTTACTCAAGCTTTTACTATAATGAACCCATCAGTGGTTATATTAATTCAAAAACTTCAACCTGTAGTGGCGATAGTTTTAGCAAGTATGATATTGAAAGAAAAAGTTCCTCCACATTTCATGTTAGCGGCTTTTATTGCAATTATTGGAGCAATTCTCTTAAACGCTAATTACTTTGAAAATATCGTATTTGAATTTAATGCTAAAGGGATTATTTTTTCTTTGATAGCAGTCTGTGGTTGGGCAGCAGCAACGGTCTATGGAAGAAAACTATCCAATGAAGGATTAAAAGAAACTGAAATTATGCTGGGAAGGTTTATGTGGGGAACGTTGATGCTTATCCCATTTTTAGCCTTTGCTGAACTTAATGATTCTATTGTCGCTATCGAACCAATGGATGCCATGAAAATTTTTAGTTTAGTTTTAATCTCAGCTATAATAGCAATGTATGCATATTATAGAGGGTTAAGAGTTACTGAAGCTAAAATGGCAACAATTCTTGAATTGTTTTTTCCTTTTTTCGCTGTCATTATAAATTGGGTGTTTTTAGGTCAAGCTTTAAACTCAATTCAAATCCTTGGTGGTTTGATATTAATAATGAGCTCAACCTATATGCAATTAAAAAGAGTAAAATGAAAGTTGTTATAGTAAATGATTATATTGAGAAATATGACTCATCTAGATTAATTATTGAAAGCCTAATGGGAATAGGTGAAGAGGTTGAAATTGCAACTCTTTATTTAAATGAAGAAAATTTGGAAATCCCACTATCTCTTACAAAAATTCACTCAACGGCTTTATCAAAAATATTTAAAAGTGCGCATTCTATATTTAAATGGCCTATACTTACAACTCAAGTTGCGAAGAAATTTAAGCTCCCTGAAGCGGACTATTATATAATTTTATCTCAGGGATTTGCTCATTATGTCGATGTTCCAGAAAATTCTTTAATTTATATATATGATAGACCCTATAGAACAAAGTCTTTTTTTCGGAAAGACTTAGATCGAAAATACTTTAAAAGTATTCAAGGTCTAAAGGGTAACATTTACTTCTCAACCCACACCCTTGCTAAGGAGTTGGGTTATGAAAAAGATTATCAGATTTTGACTAGACCTTTTGCAAGTCAAGATTTCAAGCAAATAGATAATTATAAAACTCATCAAAAGTTTATTTTAAATATAGATGAATTCTCCGAGAGTTTTCATGACCTAGTGAAAACGCTAGGACCAGATAGAGAATTAGTTGTCATTACCAACAAAGCTTGTGCCAAAATAATTAAAAAAGAGTATCCGTTCTTAGATGTCCTTACTGGAGTTAACAATTATGAGCTTTTTGTTGAATTAATTAAATCTTATATTTACATAGATTTAAGAAATGTTTTTCCTGAAAGAGTATTTTGTTCTCTGGCTACAGGTGTACCATCAATTGTTCTTGATACAAGTTTGAATAGAGAAGTTTTTGGAGATGGGGCGGTAAAATTTATCAATTCAATGGAAGATCTGATAAGTAACTTTGATACTTTAATCAAAAATACGATCGACGGTGAAACTCTTAGACGTTTTTCTTTAAGATATAATGAACGAGTTTTTAAAAATAAAATTCTAAATACGCTTAGAAGGCAAAAAGATGATTGATTTTAATCAAGAGGATATATCAGACCTTTTGGATAAAATTTTTTGTGGAGTTACTATTAAGCAATGGGAGAGGTTTCAAAAAAAATCATTTCATTTACCAATGAGTTTTGAGTCGGAAGGATTTATTCATTGTTGCCTGTTTGATCAATTAAAGCATGTAAGTGAAAAGCATTTTAAAGAAGATAAGTATAATCTGCTTGTGATGAATAAATCTTTAGGTGAATTGCTTATTTATGAAGGGGAAGGAGAACTTTTCCCGCACTTATATCGAAAAATCAATAAACTAGAAGTAGTTAAAGTAATACATATTCTCAGAGTCGATCAAGCGAGCTTTAAAGTCTTAGCCATTGAGGAGATTGATGTTTGATCTACCAATTTACTGCGAAAACAGTACTAGTTTTTTTCTCAATGAACCGGTAAACGCGATCACAAATTTACTCTTTTTCATCAGTGCTTTCTTGATATTTAAAAGAAAAAATTTTTATAAAGAATTTAGAGATCCTATTGTGAAGATATTTTTCATCATGATCATTTGTACGGGGATTGGAAGCACGCTGTTTCACTCTTTTAGATCTGGGATCACTCATAAGCTTGATGCCCTTCCTATTTATATTTTATTTACGTCACTTTTTTATAGTTCATTAAGGCCACTACTTTCTAGAGGCTTTTCTTTCTTGGGCACGATTGCTTTTCTGATTACGCAAATAATTCTATCTCAAAATGTAACGAGAGAGACATTTAACTTAAATGGAAGTATCAATCACTTGTTTACTCTTTTTATATTTGTTGTGTTATTTTTTCTCTTGAAAAAATCTGTGAATATCATACAAGGAAAAATAGCAATCAAGATATTCTTTGGTGCCATTATTTTTAGAATTATAGACTTGAGAGTTTGCCAGCAATTCTCTATTGGGTCTCATTTTATGTGGCACATTCTATGTGCTATTGCTGTTTATTTCTCATATCTTTTTTTAATCGAATGTAGAAAGAGGAGTATTTGAAAAAATTAAAAAATCTAGACTTAGAGCATATTGAACAAAGATTAAATAGTCTTAAGAATCAAGACTTGGTAGCTCGTCCCCCAAGAGGGTGGATTAAATTTATTCGAGAAGCACTTAATATGAGTTCAAAGGCCCTTGCAAAAAGAGTGGGGATTTCTCCAAATACAATGAGTGAAACAGAGAAGGCTGAAATTGAAGAAGCAATTACATTGCGAAAACTCAAAAGAGTTGCCGATAGTTTAAATTGTGATCTTGTATATTATTTTCTGCCACGCAAACCAATACATAAAATGCTCGATGATAGATTGAGATATATAACTGAGCAAAAAATTCGGAATTCAAATTTAGAAATGTCAGAAGAAGAGATAGAAAATTTAATTCAAAAAGAAGTTGATGAGCTTCTCTATAGTAAGAAAATGTGGGATGATCTATGAATGAAATTTATTCTATTTTTGTTAACCCTGAATAGTTATTCTAGCTCTATAATCAATAAATTATATAAAGACCTTGGACTAAAGCTTCGGCTTGGAGCAATTTATGCTGATCATGAATTAAATGCTGAAGGTGTTCAGTTAAGTGAAGCTGAATTTGATGGGAAAGGAAAATTTCCAATTATTCCAGTTTTTAGATCAAAGGATGGTAGAAAAACTTATACTCAGATCTTTTTTGATTATGAATTCCCAGCTGAGAGTATTAACCAGATGGCTAAATCAGGTACAAACCGATCAAAAATAAAGTCAATGTATCTCAATGGGAGTGCATTGAGCTTTATCAATGATAATCCAAATTGGAATTTAAGTGGTGACGTTGAAACCTGGTCAGTGGCTGCTGGTTATCAGTGGGGAGCATTTATCAGATTGAGTGATTCTTCTCGTCTCTTTAAAATCGGAGCAGGTCCAATCTTAGGCTATTTAAATTATAAGTATACTCTTAATTTATGTTCAAGTTATATTGAAAATCCTAAAGTGATGAGTCTTAATAAAATTAGTTCCGGAACTTGTAATAATAAGAAAAAAATAGACGAGCTAGGCTTTTCTGGCTTTGGCTTTGGACTTGCCGCCAACTTTACCATTTATGAGTTAATAAAAAAAAATGGTCACTTGGTCTGTTTAACTTTGAGGTTGGAGTCTTGATTCCATTTAAAGGTAAAAAATTAAATAGTGCTTTAGAGGCCGTGAGGCTCTCAGACAACACTTTTAAAATGAATACGCAATACGGTTCAGTCGATATTGTGAATTTTTCTTACTTCTTTAACTAGACTGTTGTTTTAGAAACTCTTCTATTTTGATTAAACTATTTTTTATGATTTCGAACTTATCAAAACCTGGTGGTATTTCAAAAGCCGTTGCGGCGCTATGGGCATGACCACCTCCACCTAATTCTTCTGCTATTTCAGCTACATCAATATCTCCATGACTTCTCATACTTAATCTCACTACTCTTTCATCTTCCCTGAACATACAAGCCACTTTAATATTTTCTAAAATGAGAAGATTATTAATATATGAATGAGTATCTTCAACAGTTGAGTTAAACATATCTAAGTCTTCTTTATGAATCTCTATCCAAGCAATATTATTAGCTTCATTTGTTTGACAATTTTTTAAAATATGACCAAGCAAGTGCATATTACATAGTTTTTTTGTCCCATAAATATCGTTATAGGCATCAGTTGTCTTCATGCCAGTTTTTAACAATTCAGCAATAAGAAGATGAGTCTCATGAGTAACCGATGGATATCTAAATGTATTGGTGTCAATTAAAATTGCAGTATAGAGTGCCCTTGCAATTGTAGGAGTATAGGGAAACTCCATCTCTTGGAGTAATCTTCCAACGATCTGTCCTGTCGCTGCAGCATTTGTATCAATATAATGCTTTTGCTCAATTGGTTTCTCAAAAGGATGATGGTCTATAAAAATCATACTGCTAAACATTGTTAAGAATTGCTTCATCTTGATACCAGTTCTGGAAATTTTATTAGTATCAATGATAATAATGAGCTCGGGAGTAAACTTTTTTGGTAAGTTTAAATATTCTTCCAAAGATAATATTACTTTCTTAGTATTTAAGTACTCATATCTCTTATCTAGAGGTTCTTCATTAACGCAAAGGACTGACTTACCCATCGCACTCAAAGCCTCATGGAGGGCAAGTTGGCTCCCTAGGCCATCTGCATCAGGGATAACATGTGTGGTGAGTAGAATATTATCAAAACTCAAGATATGTTTTTTAAGAAATTTATAAAAATTAGGCTCCATTGCCTCTATTATAGCCTTTTTTATAAGGGAATGAAGTTTTCAATTTAAGTCTGAGTTTGCTACTATGTTATTAAGTCATGAAGTTCATTAAATATAATAATGTGTATAAGTTTTACGAGTCGTTCTGTGCTCTTAAAGATGTCAGTTTTGAGATCAAAGCTCATGGTGTACATGCACTCCTAGGGCCTAATGGAGCTGGAAAAACCTCAACTATTAATTGTTTGATTAGGAAAGAATTTCAGGACTTAGGATCTATTCAGTCCACAATCTCTAGTACTTTAATTAATTACCTACCAGAAGATCCACCTTTAATAGAAGATGTAAAAGTGATTGATTATTTAAACTTTTGTAGAAGCTTAAAAAGCCAAGATCAATATCTTGATATGTATGAGCTTATTGAACGTTTAGAGTTATCGGCCTTCAAGCATAAAATAATTTCTAATTTGTCCAAAGGCAATAAACAAAAAGTTAATTTGGTGCAGGCCTTCATGGGACGTCCTAAGTTAATTATTTTAGATGAACCTAATACTAATATTGATCCTAAGATAATTCGAGTAGTAAGGACTATAATTGAAGAGTTAAAATCTAAAGTTTCTTTTTTAATATCTAGTCACCAACTTTTAGAAGTTGATGCAGTTGCAGATGAGATTACAATCTTAAGTGATGGGAAGGTTCTCTTTACTGGAAACAAGCTAGATCTTCTAGGAAGTCAAAAGCAAATCCATTTTTTAACTGATAATAAGATTGTCTCAGAAGATGTTCTTAAGTTTTTCAGAGACAATGAAATAACTAAGTTTAGCCAAAGTGAAAATTGGTTTATAGTTGATGGTGTGAATGAATCAGAAACGACTGAATTTATTAAAAAAATTACCAGCAAACTCGAAGTGACTGAAATTTATTCTAAGCCCCTTTCTTTAGAGCAGGCATATTTCAAGGAGTTTCCTCTATGAAATATTTAAAGTTTGAGCTGTTTAGGTTTTTTAATCGTCCCTTGGTTTTTATTCTTGCTGCTGTATTTAGTGTATTAAGTGCACTTATATATATTTCTTTGAAAATGAATGTTCTTGCAATGCTACAGGCTAGCCAAGATCTTCAATCTCCCGTCACCACTTTATTAATAAGTTTTATATCTAATCTGAATGTTTACTTAATGATTCTATGCTCTATTGTTAGTGGATATTGTTTTGCAAACGAGAGAAATAGTTTTTTTACTATTTTAAAATTATCAAACCTCAAAACCAGAAACTATATCATTGTTAAATTTATCCTAGCTTTTGTTATCTCTCTTGTTTGTGTAAGTGGGATCTTTTTTTATGGCTTTATATTCCAATCTCTTGGGCTGGCTGACTCAAATTATTTATTTTTTAATTATTCAGCACTTCTGTTGAATGCGATGTTATATTGCTCAATAGGAGTGTTAAGTGGGAGCTTATTCCAAGGGGCAATTTTACTTAGTTTTTTCTTCTCGTTAACTAGTTGTCTTCTTATCAATTTTCTCCCGCAGCTATTTTCAGGGATTGGAAACTCTTACGTTCATGAGCTAATTACCTATCTATCGCTTAATTCGCATTTTTATAATATTCAGAGAGGATTTTTAAGTACTAGTGACTTACTCTATTACTTCTCAGCAATTTTTTTATTTTTATTTTTTTCTCTTAAAACTTTTGAGTTTAGGGAGAGAGAATGAAGTTATTACTAGGGTGGACAATTTTCTTATTATCTCTTCTCTCATTAGTTATAACTTTCCTTAGCGAAGTACATTTTTTCCCTAATCAAGTCACGGTTTTGTCATCTTTTCTTATTATCATTGGATTAGTTTTAACATATATAAGCTTCTATAAAGGCAACAAAAGGTATTTTCGGAAAAAAGTAACAATTTTATTCAATGTATTTTTAGTTGTTTGTATCTGTGGTCTGGTAAATTACTTAGGATATAAGAATTCAAAGAGGTTTGATTTAACAAAAGATCAAAAAAATTCTATCTCTGAATATTCACGGAAAATAGCAAGCAATTTTAAATCTTCATTAAGTATTACTATTGTCAGCCCCCAGTCACAGTGGCCTCAATATTTTGAGTTTTTATCGCTTTATAAAAACTCATTGAATTTAAAAGTGATAGCTCTTGATCCTGACAAAGACTTTATTAAAGTTTCGAACTTAAACCTTTCAAAACAACCTGCTTTTATTTTTGAATATGAGCAAAAGAGAAAAATATTATATTCAGGTTTATCTGAACAAACGATGACAATAGCTTTGAAAAAGTTTTCAAGTACTTCGTCAGAGAAAATTTGTTGGTTACAAGGCCATGGAGAACTTAATCCCTTGAACTCATCAAAAGATGGAGCAAACTTAATATATAAAAGGCTCCAAGATGGTGGGTATAAAGTCTCGTTTGTGAAGAGTGTCGATACTACGTGTGCTATTACTCTGATTCTTGGTCCTACTATAGGTTTTACAGATTCAGAGCTTTCTAAAATTAAAGCTTCTAAAACAATCTTGGCAATAGATCCTAGTTTAAAATCTAATAAACTTAATAGAATTAGACATATCTTTGAAGATGATGGAATAAAAATTAGAAATGATGTTATTGTTGATGCGGAATTATCAAAAGATACTGGAGATGCAACTGTTATAGAGTTGGTTGATAATATACATAAAGATTTTAATAAGAGTTTAAATTCCAAATATACTTTAAGCTTTACTAGCTCATTAGAGTTAGGAGGGAGTGCAACTCCAATATTTAAATCCTCTAATTACCCTAAAAGCTGGTCGGTTAAAAACTTTGATACAAACTCTGATAATATTCACTTTCAAGAAAACTCAGATGTAAAGGGGCCTAATATTATTGCAGCTACTGCAAAACGTATGGGTAAACCTCAAGCAGTAGTTTTTGGATCAAGTAAATTTTTAAAGAACTCTGAAGTTTTGAAAACTCAAAACTATTCCCTTTTGTTAAATTCAATTGATTGGATCTTAGGAATGAAAAAGTTAAGCTTTGATAGGCCTGAGCGGATAAGTGAAGTACTCTCAGTGAACTCAAATCAGTTAAGAAAAACTCTTTTTGTCATACTGTTGCTGATTCCACTATTATTTTTGATATTGAGTTTTTACTTTTATAGAAGAAGATTATGAAAAAAAATGTAATTCTTTTATCCATTTTATCCATCATGTTGGTGTTTACGTTTTATTTTCAAGAAGAAAAACTTTTCTTTCAAAGCAGTGAGATTGACTTTATCCCTCTGAAGTTGCCATCAAGCTTAGTTATAGATGATTCGATCTTTAAGAAAAGTGATGTTGGGTATGTTTACAGAAAGCATTTGATAGATAAAAAAAATGTAAGAAAATGGATGGATTTATTTAAAGACTTATCTTTAGTCGGTGATGTGAAAAATCCATTTGGTGAAGTTGTAACAAGAATAAAGTTTGATGAGAGTTCTTTGAAAATTTTTCAACTTAATCCAATTACTGGTAATTTCTGTATCCAGGTAAATAGTAAGTTCTATCTTGTTTCTTCAAACCATCAGTTTAATGGGGTCTATAAAAATGAAACTGAGAAGAAAGCCAGATCTTATGAATATTTTATTCATCAACTTACAGATTTTAAAAAGATAATGATTTCTCCCGTTTTTTCTAAGGTGGTATCTTTTACAAGAATAATAGGAGAGGTTCAGAAAATTGTTTCCTTTGAGGGACTTTTTACAAAACCAGCTCCGATAAAACATCTTGGCATTGATAAATCTGCATTTGCATCTTTTAAAGATAAACTTGAAAGACTAACTCCTATAAATATTCAAGACCTAAGTACTGAAGAACTAGAAGAGATGGCAAGCTTTGAAATCATAGATCAGCAAGGTTTAAGAAAGTTTAAGTTTTACCAATTTGGATTAGAGACTTACTTAAAAGACTTACAGACTGAAGCGTATTTAGAGTTTAGAGAAGCCGATTTAGATTTCCTGTTTTATCCGATGAAGGAGTTTTGGAACAAAAAGATAATAGACTTGAGTGTTGTTGACCATTTAGATCTCTCTATCAAGGGGATTTCTGATCATAAGTTTCAGGTTGATAAGAATTTAAATATTTTTAATAATGATGGGCAAAGAAATATTCTCTTGGAACAGTCGATAAAAGAGATACTTTGTTATATGAGTCATTGCCGAGAAAATTATAGTTACTTAGATGTGAACCCCATAGAGCATTTTTCAGACAATAGTAAGAAGCTGGAGATCCTTGGGCAGGTTTACTCGCTAAAGCTTAAAGATAATATATTATACATTGGTGATAAAAAAAATAAACTCCAATATAAGTACTTATGGCCCCTCTTAAACAAAGAAAATCCTTTTTTAAACCTCTGATGAAGTTAATTAAGAAATATTTTAATAATCTTGTGTCACCGGAAGAAAACTTTCTCTCTCCAGTGATTGGCTTGAAAAGATCGATCTTAATATCTTGGCCTTTTTATATTTTTGCAAAAATTGTTTTACTTATTTTTGTAGCGTTATTTTTAAATCAGTTCATCGGATATATGAGCGCTCTTCCTCAAGAGACCTTAGGACTAATAAGTAAGTTCTTGGATTATGGGTCAATTTTTAGGATGTTCTTTATTACCTCTTTTCTAGGAATAATATTTTTTCCACTTATTATTTTATTTGAATACTACTTTTGGAAGGTTTTATTGAAGTGGTTGTTGAAAATGACTGGTAGAGTGACTACAGATGATAATTTGAAGCTAATTATCACTTCAAGCTTTAGTTCTTATATTTTCTTAGTGTTTCCATTTATTGGACATTCAATGAAAACCTTGGCCCAACTATATTTATTAACAAGAGCATTGGGGAAAACTCAGAATATTTCGATCTTACTTAGTGCGTTTATTGTATGTTTTCCCATATTATTCAATTTGGTCTTTTTCTTTCAATGTTGTTAGCTCTAACTGTTACGAATATATGACAATCATGGACTACTCAGTTGCTGAGGTAGTTTGAGGGCCTTTGCGTTGCGAAATCTAGTATATTAAATATTTTCTCACTTCTGTTTTGAACCTCTTATCAGAGAAGAACCTTTGATATATTCTTGGTCTCTATGAATCACCACTCTATATATTTTCAAGGTCAAATTGAGGTTGTCTGCGGTCCAATGTTTTCAGGTAAAACTGAAGAATTAATCAGGCGAGTAAGAAGGTCCCAAATTGCTAGACAAAAAGTCCAAATTTTTAAGCCTTCGATAGATGTTCGATATGATGAGGTTGAAGTTGTCAGTCATTCAGCTCAAAAAATTCCAAGTGAACCAGTTGATCTGGCTATTGAGATTTTAGATAAAATCAAAGATTCAACTAGAGTAGTGGCAATAGATGAGGTTCAATTTTTTGATAATGAAATAGTTACAGTTGTTAAGAAGCTTGCTGATAGAGGCTATAGAGTCATTTGTGCTGGTTTAGATCTAGATTATTTAGCAAAGCCATTTGGACCTATGCCAAATTTACTGGCTATTGCTGATGAGGTACATAAAATAAAGGCCATTTGTACTATTTGTGGGGCTCCTGCTTCAAGAAGCCAAAGAGTTATTAATAGTAGTGACCAAGTCTTATTGGGTGAAACTGATCATTATCAAGCTAGGTGTAGAGCTCATTATGAAGAACTAGCCCATCAGAATTATATGAGACCTAATTCTCATACTGAGAAAAATCAATTAACATAGACTGGTATGTATTACCAAGAAGACTATATTTCTTCAGAGTCTAGCCATAGACTGCCAAAGAATATTCATATTTTTCAAAATGACCCACTGATGCAGATGTTACTTGCAAAACTTGGTCATGCAGATACTTTCCAACCTAAACTTAATCGCTACTTCCAATATGCTTATGAATATCTGTTGAATAAGTCTTTGAACCTTGTCGTGGATGTTCAGGAAAAAAGTTCTGAAACAAGAATGAAGCAAAATCACGATCAGGGTGTCGTAAGATTTAATTCTCTTAATGCTCAGAGTGAGTTTATTGTCTTGGATCTGGCGCGAGCTGGAACTTGGCCTAGTCATATTTGCTTTGATTATTTAAATCACCATTTTTCTCATCGTAATATCAGGCAAGACCATATTTATATTAACCGTAAAGTTGATGAAGCAGGAAAAGTTATTGGAGTTAATTTTACAGGCTCTAAAATAGGTGGAGACTTTAATAATAAATATATTGTTATCCCTGATCCTATGGGAGCTACAGGTAGCACTATATCCCATGTTGTAAATATGATACGAGAATCGAAAGATAGCTATAAGAAAATTATCGTTCTTCATTTGATTTTGACTCCAGAGTATGTGAAAAGAATGAAAAAAGATTTTCCCGAAGTTGAAGTCTTCTGTTTAAGATATGATAGGGGATTGAGCCCTGAAGAGATTTTATCAACCCCTTACGGACAACACTTAGATCAAGAAAGAGGACTAAGTGATATTGATTATATTCTTCCTGGAGCAGGTGGAATTGGTGAAGTTTTAAATAATTCATATGTGTAGGATGTTTTTATGAGTACTATTTTAGAATTTATTAGTGAAGAGAAATTACAACTTCGAATTACTGAGTTGGGGAAAGAAATTAGAGCTGATTATGGTGATGAAGAAATTATTCTAATTTGTATTTTAAAAGGAGCTATAATTTTTTGCTCTGATTTGTTAAGAGCCATAGGTGGTAAGACTCAACTTGAGTTTATAAGTGCCTCTTCTTATGGGGATTCAACTGAAACTTCTGGGAAGGTTGATATTAGTTATAAGTTGTCGCAATCTTTAAAAGATAAAAATGTATTAATTATCGAGGATATTGTAGACACTGGCCTTACTCTCAGTAAAGTCTTAGAGAAGATGGCTTTAGAGGAAAAGCCCAAATCAATGAAGTTAGCTAGTCTCTTATCAAAACCATCAAGAAGAAAAATTGAAGTTGAGATTGATTACCTAGGATTTGAAATTGAAGATAATTTTGTCATTGGTTATGGATTAGATCTTGCCCAAAATTATAGGGAACTTCCTTATATCGGGTTAATGAATGGCTAAGACAATTGGATATCCTAGAGTTGATTTAGTCGGTGGAACACTTGATATTTTTCCAATTAACTTTTTGTTCAAAGATGTATTAACTATAAACTTGGCCCTTAATCTCCCTACTACAGTGCATATTGAAAAAAATAATACTGACTTTATAAAAGTTGTTTCTAAGAATTACAATATTAGTAAAGAAATTAGATTCGATGAATTGAATGAAGATGTTTTTTTTCAAAACAATGAATTTAGTACTCATAAGTTTCAAGAGTTAAGTTTTGTTTTTTTGATCATAAGTTATTTCAAAATTAAAGAAGGTCTAACTATAGAAATTGATGCTAAAGCCCCTCACGGAGCTGGTCTTGGAGGTTCATCTACTTTAGGAGTAACGCTTTTTAAGTCATTTGTCGATTTTACTAATCGTGAGTTTAATAAGCTCGAAACAATTAAACTAGTCCAAAAGTTTGAAGCTTTAATTTTAAATCAGGGAATGCCTGGTTATCAAGATTATTATCCGGCCTTATATGGGGGAATACTTGCCCTAAAGTCCAATATAAATGAAATTGAAGTTGAACAACTTTATTCAAATGCACGAGCTGAAAATTTAAAAGAGTTTATCACTTTAGGCTTCACTGGAAAAAATAGAAGTAGTGGGATTAATAATTGGGGAATGTACAAAAGCTTCTTTGATGGTAATGAAAAAATTCATGAAGGGCTAAAAAAGATAAGCGAAGTTGCAAAAAAATGTTATCAAGCAATTATTAATAATAAATATGAAGATGTAGCTAAATTTGTATCTGAAGAGGGTAGATTAAGAGAAGAGCTCTTCCCGGGAATATTAACACCAAGACAAGTTAAATTAAAAAATGACTTGTTGGAAATAGATGCATCTCTTAAGGTTTGTGGAGCGGGCGGAGGGGGATGTTTTATCATTCTTGGTAGAAATAAGTCTGCTATTCAAAAACTTTTAAAGCAACATGAGATGATTGAACTAGATTTTATCATTCAAGGTCCAATCTCATGAAAAAATCTATTGCTGGTATAGGTGTTGGAAGTGGAAGAAAAGAGAGTTTTTATTTTAGTGTCTTAGAGTTTTTCGAAAAAGAAAATCGATGGTTTTTAAAAACTTGTCAGCAATTACGAGAGTTTGAATATCCGGAAACTGAAGATAGTCTCTTATCTTGGATTAATGACTTTGATTTATCGACTGTTATTGTAGATTTTCCATTGAGTATGCCTCCTTGTTTTGATTGTGAGTTGGATTGCCCGGGATCTGTGAAATGTCCTCAGCTAGATGTGATTGAAAAAAGAAAGCTTGTGAATGACCTCCTTCAAAGAGATCAAGACCAAATCGATAATAACCCCAAAAAGTATGAAGAAGAGAGATTGAACAATTCATCTCTTATTTTATCTAAGGCCCTAAAGAGAAAGCTTAAAAAAGGATTTATACCTTATTGGAATCGAGTTGAAGATGTAGATTTATGGATAGATTATCATGACGATTTAATGAAATATTTCAAACAAGGCTTAGCATCTTTTGGAAATGAAAACTCCATCCAAGTTTTGAGATTTAAGTATCTTGAACGCCATTTCCCAAAGAGTGTTAAAGTCTTAGAAACTAATTATGAAGTAACTTTATTAGAGCTTAAAAGGCATAAAATTATTAATGCTAAAGACTTAGGGTTATTAGGAAGTTTTGATTCTTCAGATATAGCACGTGAGACTATTATCAAAAAACTTGAAAAGCATTTTGATTTGTTTATCTATGAAAAAGACCGTGAGACGCTCATAAAAAAGCCTAGGGCGTTTAAGAGTTTATTGTTAACTTTAGCTGGGTTAGATACTAGTAATATAAAAGATAAGAAATTTTTTGTTACTGACTTAAATTACTTAAAGACTTGAAGTCTTTCAAAAGAGACTTGTATTGAATCAAGCTCTATTCCATCATACTTAGTCAATTCTTCGGTAAATTCTTGGCCTAGAACATCTTCGGTAATATTTTCTTCAGTTTCAGGAAGGATAACACCAGTCAAAACAACTAACTTATTTGCATTAGCTTGAAACCCTTCGTTTATGTGAACTCTGATCCCTGAAAATGCGATAGGTTTACTTTTAGATTGTATAGAAATATTTTTCACTAAATATCTAGGTAAATGTCCCTCGAAATCATTATCAGTTTTATCTTCGTAAATTTCTAGAAAAACTGAGATGTCATCCATTGTTTTATCAGCAAATTTTAACTCTACTTTCTTACCAGCAAGTTCTCTTGTATCAGGCGCTATTCCATAATCAGTAGTAACATCGGTACCATCTGAAATCTTCACTAAAGTAGATACTACCCCTTGAGGTTTAAAGCTTCGCAGATCTAAATTTGGTTCCCATCTTTGTAGAACTGTAAGGATTTCCTCTGCAAGTTTATCACATCCGTAGGTTTCACAATTATGTTTGTCTTCCTTAGCTCTTTTATAAAGTCTGGACTTAGTCAAACTTCCGGGAATTATTTTTCCAGCATCTATAATTGCATCATGACTTTTTGCAATTTTTGCATCTGCAAAAAATGGTGGTCTCGGTGTTTCAGCATTAGACCTATGGCAGGTCGAGCAATGAGTTCTAAGGACAGGGAAAACGTGCTCTTTGAATGCTAAGACAGACTCTATATAAAAATTATCTGCTCCATCTGGAATATCATCGATAGGATCGATGTCTCCACCTGAGCTTCCACCAGTTGTATCCATAACAGAGATTTCACTCTCAGGCTTACAAGAATTAACTCCAACGATGAATAATACTAAAAATATTAATTTCATCTCTTAAGCATGCTCTTTTACTACAAGTACTGAATTTAAGATGTTCTTATCGCTAAATGGATTAGTAAGTCCAAGCTTTTTACAAACGGCATCAAGTTGATCGATTTTACCATGCATATTCAAATAATTGGCCGCCATGGCAATTGATTTAGTTGTTTGATTATTACTAATAGCATTGGCACTTAAATTGATTGATCCAGATTCTGTATAACCACCGATTTGATGTGATGTGAATTCTTCTTTAAAGCCATTTGGATGATAAACTATTTTAAGTTCCATTCCAACACTGGCATCTTCGACTCTATTGGCATAAAATCCTGCTCCTGTGAGAATACCATTTGTAACATTACCGGTAACATTACCACCTCGACATGATGCAGAGCCATCTGTTGTTACTTGCATTGTTAAACTTGCAGATTCTTTAACTGCTGCTGAAACAATCTTAGCTACTAGAGTACCAGCTTCAAACCTTTTAGTATGACCACTAGTGGTTCCTGTTGTTTGACCATTATGATAATCATAACCACTAAGAACAATACCTCCAGATCTAGCATTTCCTTTTAACACGAGCTTGGTAATGGCAGCTTTTTGAAAGTCAGCTGCTCCAAATATTCCAGTGTAGATTGGATCACCAGCTGAAGAAATTGTGCTTAAATCATTCCCAAAAACTGTTTTATTGGCTTTGTAATAACCACATTCAATTAATGTTTTTAATTGATCTGATATTGTTTGTTTTTTAAATGATGCAAGCCTTCTTGCACTCATTTTCTCTGCAGCTTTTAAGATTTTTTCAGCTTCGTCTTTACTTAATCTATCTGCAATAACACCTAACTCCACTAAGCCTGAAACAGATGATGGGTTATTGGAGATTAGAGAAGAAGAGTACTTATTGATATTACCGGCAGATCTAGAGCGAATACCGTTTACAGTTCTGCCTGTCCCAACTATGTCAGCAATCTTTCCAGCTCCTGTAATTTCTCGTATTAAGTTTCCACAACTAGATTCTGTATTAGCGTTATCGTTTTCAGATCTTGCAATAATAGTAATAATTTGAAGTTTACCCTTAAGAGTATTTGGATCTATATCATTGTCTTGAAACGTTTTCATTAAAGCTTTATAAAATGATGATTCTTTATGTATCCCTGCTCCAAATTCAGTTGAGGTATTATCAGAGTTAGGAATAATCGCGGGGGAATAGCCAAACTTTGCATAACCTGAATTAGATAAATTACCTCCATTCATTGTATAAGGAATAAAAGCACTACCTAAACAGGCACCACCTGCTAGTTCTAAGTGAATATTTCCGGCAAAAGGGTTAGCTGCATTGGAGTCTGTGCTACCACATTTTGCATCCATATCCTGAGCATTCAATCTACTAGGTAGAATTGATAAAATTCCTGGAAGAGCAAGCATTGAATATCCGCCAAGTAAGCTTAGTCCCATGAAGTCTCTTCGAGAATACATTTTATCGTGTTCTCTAATGAAGTCATATTGAAACTTGTCCTCTTTTCTTAATCTTTCAAGCTCTTGCTTGATTAAATGTTTTTCAAGTTTTGTTAACTTATTGCTCATAACGTTCTCCGAGTTATTATAATATCCAAATTGGTAAGCTCGACAATGTCCCTAGACATGTAGAAAATACAACTTTTTCAAATTTAATTCTATTTGTTAAACCAGCAGTTGAGATTATCTCTTTGTTTGTATCACCAAATTCTTTTATTGCGTCATTTTGAAATTCTTCAGCTTCTACACCCCAGAAGTTTCGAACAAAACCTTCAGCCACTGCTTCTGGGTCTAAAGAGTTCATACTGATACCAGGAACAATAGTCGTTAAACCGGCAGCTGGTCCTTTTACTAATTCATCACAATATGTAGCAGCTAAAAGAGCCACAGCTTTCTGTGTTGATGCATTATACTTTTGTAATTGATTAGAGTTTGGTAAAGAAGACTTTAGTTCATTGAAAGCAGCTTTCACTTCCGTGTTATCAATATCAATACCTGTTAAGTTACTCATTGTTTTATTTAACGAAGAGTATGTCTTCATTCCAATACTTGAGATAAACATCTCCGGGTCATGAGCTTCACCTATTTCCGGTAGGGTAGTTGTCGTCGTTGTTGAGGATGTAACGCTAAATCCATCATTTACTTTCGTTTGTACTCCTCGTACTTTTCCCATACAAGAGATAAGTATTAGCATTAATAATGTGTTTAATAATATCTTCATTTTAATTCCTTACTCTTGGTAACAAGTTACGTTTGCGGCCATGCTTTTAAATAAATTCTTCATATTATAGTTCGTTTGACTAAAGTTTTGACCAAGTCTTTCTACAAGCGCACGCTCGGTGGCGTTTACAGGTTTATGTAAACAAATTCTTTCAAAAACTTTTTGACTCATACACTTAGAAAAGATATCTGAGTTGGTTAATGACTTCCCAAGTGACTTCAATCCTTTACCTGAAGTAAGTCCTTTGAACTTGAAATCTTTGGTGCTTCCCTGGTTGTAATAGTTAAACCAAGTATCATTGACTGTTCTAAAACCACTTGGGTTATTTGTTGGATTAATATTATATTTTTCATGAACACTATCTTTAGTATATGTAAGTCTATTTTGATCAAAAGAGTAGCTACTAAATGCTCCTCTCATTCCATCCATAGCAGTATGGCACCCCATACAATATGTTCTATGTAGGTTTGGTTGTGACGGGTTTGGGTTTGCAAAAACATCTCTACCTATTCTTTGACTTGGACGAGTACTGTCAGCCGTTGCTTCCATCTCAGAACAAAATAAATGATTATTAATAAACTTAATAGCC
>ENA-ORXM01002522-ORXM01002522.1-marine-metagenome-genome-assembly--contig:-NODE-2522-length-20959-cov-18.881764_pt1 | contig 20959 bp, 9 predicted proteins | sample MGYA00237867_ERZ511480 | MGnify/ENA primary metagenome ERZ511480 (study PRJEB26309, sample SAMN06266103) | marine metagenome | isolation source: Algal blade | place: United Kingdom:Sidmouth, United...
TTTACAACGGAAACTGTGAGTGTACCTGTGCCCGCAAGATCGGCATCTGTAACCGACACGTCCAGTGTCTCACCCGGTGTTGAGGTTGGTGTAATATCAACTGTACCGTTTACGCCGCCGCCAACTGTGCCTGTGTCTGTTGGGTTGGCCGTGCCGCCTGTAGATGTCAGCGTGTCTTCATAAGTGACGGTTAATGTGTCCGTGCTTTGTGTATTGAACGTTCCGTCATCATTTATACCTGCTGTCGTTCCGAACACTGTATCGACAGTGCCTTCAAAGAGACCCGGTGTTGTCGTGGATTCCGTGAGCGTGACGCTTTCTGTCTCGCCAGTAACTGTGTTTACAACGGAAACTGTGAGTGTACCTGTGCCCGCAAGATCGGCATCTGTAACCGACACGTCCAGTGTCTCACCCGGAGTTGAGGTTGGTGTAATATCAACTGTACCGTTAACGCCGCCGCCGACTGTGCCTGTGTCTGTTGGGCTGGCCGTGCCGCCTGTAGATGTCAGCGTGTCTTCATAAGTGACAGTTAATGTGTCCGTGCTTTGTGTATTGAAGGTCCCGTCATCATTTGTACCTGCCGTCGTTCCGAACACAGTATCTACTGTGCCTTCAAAGAGACCCGGTGTCGTCGTGGATTCCGTGAGCGTGACGGATTCTGTTTCGCCAGTAACAGTATTGACGACTGAAACTGTGAGCGTGCCTGTACCTGCAAGGTCTGCATCTGTGACAGATACGTCTAATGTCTCGCCCGGTGTTGAAGTCGGTGTAATATCAACTGTACCGTTAACGCCGCCGCCGACTGTACCAGTGTCTGTTGGGCTGGCCGTGCCGCCCGTTGTTGTTAAAGTATCTTCATAGGTGACTGTAAGTGTATCAGTATTTTGAGTATTGAATGTTCCGTCATCATTTGTGCCTGCAGATGTTCCAAATACTGTATCAACTGTGCCTTCAAACAGACCCGGTGTTGTCGTGGATTCCGTGAGCGTGACGGATTCTGTTTCGCCTGTAGCTGTGTTTACAACTGAAACTGTCAGCGTGCCCGTACCTGCAAGGTCTGCATCTGTGACATTTACGTCCAAAGTATCACCCGGCGTTGAAGTCGGTGTGATGTCAACGGTACCATTGACGCCGCCGCCAACTGTGCCTGTGTCTGTTGGGCTCGAAGGGCCGCCTGTGGAGCTTAGAGTATCTTCATATGTGACTGTAAGTGTATCCGTGTTCTGGGTATTGAACGTTCCGTCATCATTTGTGCCTGCGGTCGTTCCAAATACAGTATCAACTGTGCCTTCAAACAAGCCTGGAGTTGTCGTAGATTCCGTGAGCGTGACGGATTCTGTTTCGCCCGTGACGGTATTGACGACTGAAACTGTTAAAGTTCCCGTACCTGCAAGGTCTGCATCTGTGACACTCACGTCTAATGTCTCGCCCGGTGTTGAAGTCGGTGTGATATTGACTGTGCCGTCAACGCCGCCTGAAACGACATCTGTGTCTGTCAGCGTTTGAGCCGTGCCAGACATATTCAAAGCATCAACATAGCTTACAATGACTGTGTCTGTGTTTTGCGTATTGATTGTGCCGTCATCATTTGTGCCAGCTGTGGTTCCAAATACGGTGTCGACTGTGCCTTCAAATAATCCCGGTGTTGTCGTGGATTCTGTGAGTGTCACAGTTTCTGTCTCGCCTGTGACTGTGTTTTCAACAGACACTGTCACTGTGCCAGAGCCTGCAATGTCAGCGTCCGTAACCGTTAAGTCCAACGTGTTTCCTGGATTGGACGTTGGCGTGATCGTTACAGCTCCGTTCGAGCCGCCTGAAACTGTGCCTGTATCTGTAATGGTTGCAGGATCGCCAAGGGCGTTGGACGCGTCGTCATAACTGGCGGTGAACGTGTCTCCGTCCTGAGAATTAAACGTATTGTCGTTATCTGTGCCTGCCGTTGTCCCAAATGTCGTTGGAATTGTATTTGAGAAGACGCCCGTGTCAGGCCCTGTCTCAGTTAGGACAAGAACTTCTGACTCGCCCGTAACATCGTTTATGACTGTGACAGAAACAGTCTGGACGGTTGCAGGATCAGAGTTTTGATCCGCGTCCGCAACTGTAACTGTGAGGGTTTCCCCTGGCATTGACATATCTGTAATATCAATTGAGGCCGTCGTAGAATTATCGACATCTGAGACTGACAGATCAAAGTTTGCAAAGGTCGTGTTACCAAACACATAGGTGTCGATAAAACGTTCATTACCAAAACCAGTCCCTGTAAACTCGCCCCATGTATGTGTGCCAGCCGTTGTGCCTGAGGGCGCGCCAGAAGGTACATTTGATGTGCCGCCTGCGCCTGCGCCTAAAATTGTGACATCATCCCAATAGACAGATGTCGAGACCTTGCTGCCGCCTGCGCCTGTGGCTTCCCAGACTGTTAGACCATCACCATTGCCCGTCGCCGCAGCGCCGCCGCCACTGGTTTCCGCGTCATTGGCAACAAAGTGAAACTCGCCGAGGCGCACGCCCAGCTGGGCTTCGTACGTGCCTGTCGGAAGTGGATTGCCATTATTATCTTGTCCGTCAAAAAAGACAGAGTTGAATCCATTGTTTGCGGTGCCGTTTAATTGAACGTCCCCTGCATTTCCGTAAATGCCGTCTTGGTTAATATCGATGTAAATCGCGTAAGTGGAGTCAATGGCATCTGTGGTAAATTCAAATACACCCGAATCTTGCACGCCAACGGTTCCGCCTGGAGAAATTACATTGTCCTGACCATCCGAATCCACGAACCTAAACCCTGATACAGCCGCATTACGCGCCGGAGACGGAGATGCAATTTCAGGATAATTGATGTAAAGGGGATACAGTTGAGTAACAGAATTGCCTGAGCGGGGCGTAGAGAAACCAGAGTTCGGTGCATCTACACCTCTATTATTGGCCTTTAGGTCATAAACAAAGCCTGCAAAATTATTCAGGTTGAGTTCCCAAACATAGTTTGTACTTGGAAATCCACCGGGTGTTAAAATAAAATAATCTGCGTCTGTGGCTGTTGCTTCGGTAAATGCGCCCGTATTAAACCGCCATTGTTGTGCACTGACGCGCCCTGTAATCCCCGTCGCGCCTGTTGGATCTGGATTAACGCTCGCATTTGGCGTGACCGTTATATCATAGCGATTTAATGTGGCAGCTTCGAGGTTATCAATGCTGACATAATATGTTCCTGCGCTTGGCGCTGTATATTGATACGAATTTGTCAAAGCTGCGGTCATATCACTCGCGCAGTTGACATTACTGTCCAAAATTGTGCCTTGGTCGACTTGAAGGAAGTTCTGGTCAAATACCGTGAACTGAATGTCTTGTGTGTCTGTTGTACCACATGCGTTCAAATTGATGACTTCATTTGCATTGAGCACGTCAACTTTGATATAGGCATCGGTTGTTCCGACTGGGATGTCGGTCATAAATTGCGTAAGACCCATTTGGAATGAACCTTCGGCATTGGCTTGCGTTGCGAATGTCAGAAGCGGTGCACTGAACGCTGCAGACAGAAGCAAAAGCTTAGATGTTTTCATTAAACCTAATGTGGGTTTTAAAATCGGGTTGACCCAATTTTTGGGTGCAGGTAGTCGGTCTTGGAAACGCATAATGAGTTCCTCCATCGTGCCGAATGGATCGGCGTGAAATTATTCGGAGCGACTCACCAGTGCACCTGACTTATACGTCGCTTGTATCTCTACAAACGATTTCCCGAACGTATAGAATGTTTGATATTTCAATTAACTTGTTTACATAGTCTTAAAAAGTTTAATAAAATCAATAGGTTGGGTCATATTGAGCCAGTCAACTCTAATCGTGCTTACGAAAGGGTTAACGCTTTGCCTTGATGTCAAATTTATAGGTTTAAATTTAGGTCGGCGTTAAGTAAGGTGTGTTCACAAGGGTGTGGGGCAAAATCATGAACCCGTAACTCGAGCGGCACGGCACCGTAAAAACAGACCGAACACTCAGAGATAAATAAAGAGCCATTACGGGTTTACGGCTTGGTTAAGCCTGCCCGTCTTGTTCTGGGGGGGAAGGGGCGTCGAAATCTAAAAGATGGATTTGGCGTCGCCTACGGCTTTATGTTAGGGAGTGATATGAACAATCCGCGCTTAACGGCTCAATCACTTCTAGAACAATTAGAAGGCAATCGGGATGCCAATTTCTGGCTGTTCCAAATTGTAGGCTGGGGCGGTCTCTGTATTGTGACATTTCTGTCGCTGACAGTTTGGTACGGGACGCCGAATTGGTCACATGTCAGCCACACGATTGCGCAAGGTCTGATGGGGATGGGGCTTTGTGTCGGTTTGCGGAATGTCTTCAAACGAATTTGGAATCTTCGTATTTCGATACAGCTTTTCATCGTTCTCGGTGCCGTCATCATTACGAGTGGCTTGTGGACTGTTATGCGGATGCAGGCTTTTTTGTGGTTGGGGCAGGAATACGATATTTGGAAAGATTTTGGCGGGTGGTATTTCGGGTCTTTCATGGTCTTTCTAAGTTGGAGTGCTTTTTATTACGGCATAAAGTTTTATCAGCTTTTGCAAGAGGAGCGAGAGAGCCGCAGCCTTGCAACGCTCCAGATTAAAGAGGAGCAACTTATGCGCCTCTCGGCAGAGTCTGGTGTACGGGACGCTCAAATGAAAATGTTACGGTATCAACTTAACCCGCACTTTTTATTTAATACGCTCAATTCAATCTCAGCCTTAGTCAGAACAAACCGAACAGAGCAGGCGCGGTCTATGATTACACAACTCAGTCAGTTTTTACGGTCATCTCTGGACGGAGAAACCGCGATCTACGTGACTTTGTCTGAAGAAATTGAAACGCTTCAAAGCTATTTAAATATTGAAAAAGTGCGGTATGGTGATCGTCTTCGGACAGAGTTTTCGATTGATCCCAAGGCAGAGCCTGCATTATTGCCCTGCTTAATCTTGCAACCCCTTTTGGAAAACGCGCTTCAATACGCCATTGCGGGCAAGGTTAAAGGGGGGCTGTTGCGTATAACGGCACATGTTGACGGTGAGCGGCTAAAAATCTTTGTCGCGGATTCCGGTGATTTTGATAAGTCCCTCCTTGAAGGGTTAAAGAAAGGCATTGGATTAAGTAATATCGAAGCTCGCTTGGCCTCGCATTACGGAAAAGAAGGCTTTGTTTCATATGTGCAATCCGATTTAGGGGGGCTGGGCGTGCACTTAACTTTGCCGTTTCAAATTGAAGGTGCAGAGCCCTCTGCACTCAAAGAGCGCGCGGACATATGAGCATAAGTGTGATCATTGTCGATGACGAGCCTTTAGCGCGGACATTACTGCGTTCGATCTTGGACGAGATTGAAGATGTCGACGTTGTGGCCCAATGTGCAAATGGATATGAGGCGCTCGATGCCATTATAGCCCATCAGCCTGATGTCATGTTTTTAGATATTCATATGCCGGGTCTTAACGGGTTTGATGTCATTGCCCGCATACAAAGCCATCTTATGCCTGTTGTGATTTTTACGACGGCCTATGCCGATTATGCGATCAAAGCATTTAGCGTGCAGGCGATTGATTATGTCTTAAAGCCGATAGAGGACAATAAGGTATTTAAAAGTGTGGCGCGTGCGCGCGAGGCGATTAACAGCGGCTATGCTAAAAATAGCGAGTATATTGCGCGCGATAAACCCAAGCTTTTAAGTGTTCTGCAGCCCGAAAGCCATAAAGACCAAGACGGTCATCCAATGCCGCAAAGCGGCGCGCAGCCGTCTGGGACGCTGATTGTCAAAGAAAATGATACGATCGCGCGTTTGAATACGCAGTCTATATATTGGATAGAGGCGGCAGGGGATTATGTTTGTATTCATACAGAAGGCGCAACGCGCCTCGTGCGGGCAACTTTAAAATCGATTGAAGATGATATTGATGCGCGAATTTTTCAACGCATTCACCGGTCGACGATTATAAATATGAACTATTTAAAATCAGTCACACGCGGACAAAAAGGCGAAGCCATTGTTGAAATGCAGGACGGCGCGCGTCTGAAAGTCAGTCGAAAATACGGGACACCGCTTCGGTCTCGCCTCAACTGAACTAGGCAAAAGTCCCGTTCACCGCAAATATAGTCCCATTCGCCGCATTGACCTTGCGCCGTATAAAATCCCCTGATTTATGCAAAACTAACAAAATTATAAAGAATATTTTTAGGGGAAATAAATGCAAAATCAAACACCAAAACCAGTCCGTACATGGAAAACAAGCGGAATTTCGGTTCTCGCCATGCTTACGGCTTTGACCGTTTCATCAACAGCTCTCGCACAAACGAGCGAAATTATTGAAGGCGAAGACGGCGTTGACGAAATTATAGTAACCGTCGAGCGTCGTTCACAGAGCCTGCAAGACTATGCGGGTACAGCGGCTGCAATAAGCGGGGATGAGCTTAAGCTTTTAGGTGTAACGGACTTCACAGAAGTTGACGGGAAAATTCCAGGTCTTTCAATTGCCAATAATGCAGGTAATGTAGAAGTCTATATTCGCGGCGTAGGGTCATCTAATAATACAGAGCTCGGCGATCCGGCTGCGGCTTTCCATTTTAATGATGTTTATATTCCGCGCCCCTCAGGTCTTGGGGCTGCGTTCTTTGATATTGAACGGGTAGAAGTCAATATCGGTCCGCAAGGCACGCTCCGGGGTCGTAATGCGACGGCGGGTTCGATTAATGCCATTCCGTGGAAGCCGGGCCTCGGTCGCAAGGAAGTCGCATTTGAAGCCGGCGTGGGCAATTACGGCGAAACTGCTTTTGAAGGTGTTGTGAATTTTCCTGTAGGTGAAAACTCCGCGGTTCGAATTGCAGCGATGAAGCTTGATCATGATAGCTATTATGAGAATATTTCTCCGTGTTCGACCGAAATTGGTATTCCTGTTGCGTCTTGCGAAGATGAAGGCATTGATGTTGCTGAATCTGTGGATGACTTGGGTGTTCGTGCGACATTCCTAACGGCGCCAACAGATGCTTTGACGGTCACGCTCACGGCGGACTATCAGGAAAATAAAGGCACAGGCTATACAGGTACAAATTATGCAAATCCGCTTGGGAATGGTGTGTTACCTGAAGACATTGACGATCCTCGCAAAGTCTTTGGCCGTGCTATTACGCCAGAGCAAGATACAGAGCATTACGGCCTAAAAGGGCATGTCGAGTATAAAGGTGATGGTTGGAAAGCTGAATATATCGGCTCTTATCGTGACCTCGTTTATGATTATGAGTTTGTGACACCTGCTGGCCCTCAATATGACGGCGGACTTGCAACATTAGACGCGGCAACTTTTGACAATTTCTCTCGTGTCCGTTTTATTACAGATTCAGAATCAACTGTTCATGAGCTACGCTTAGCTTCAGATAATGACGACAAGCTTCTTTGGAGTCTTGGCGCATTCTTTTTTGAAGAAAATCAACGCACGTTCCTTGGAACAACAGGAGACAGAAACCCGTTCTTTACGGGTGTGGAGTTTAACCAAACTACGAATACTGACAGCTATTCCTTCTATGGTGACGCTACATATAGTGTAACAGAAGATTTTCGTGTGACAGGTGGTTTGCGTTACACAGACGATCACAAAGAACGCTTTGGTGTGAATGCACGTTATCAGTTCATCATTGGCGGCGAAGGATTCGGATGTTGCTTTGGAACGGGTGTTGGTACTGAAGGTTTTGAATTTAACGCCCTTGATCGGTCTATCTTTAATCCAAACACAGACGGCTCGGTTGACGGAAATGGCCGTCCAACACTCAGCGACGACGAAGTTTTAGCCTTCTATTTTGACGGCATCAAAACTGACGGCGCACGCGATGGTCTCAGTACAATCTTTGCGAACGGTATCGTTGAAGGCGGCGCACCTGTTGCAGAACATCCGCTTTGCCAAGGCTTTGTCTTTACAGGCACATGTCCGTCCGCCACATCTGGCCCGACATTTGATGACCAGCTTGATGGCCGTATCGCATTTGCCGTTCTTGGTGGGAATAATATCGCTCTACAAAACGGTTCATTAGATAATGACTTTGTCGACTGGCGTCTTCGTGCAGAGTATGATCTTGATGAAGATCACCTGCTTTACGCGCTTGTTTCAACAGGAAACAAGTCTGGCGGATTTAATGATAATGTTCCGGGTACAGAAGGCTTGGCTTCATTCAGTGTAAACTCAAGTGCGCCAACCGCGTTCGATTCGGATACACTTGCACCGACCTACGGCCCTGAAAAACTGACATTGTTTGAACTGGGTTCAAAGAACGAATTTGATCTGGGTGATAATCCAGCGACGTTTAATGTTTCAGCGTTCTATTATGATTATAATGATCTTCAGCTCACAAGCTTGCTCTCAACAGCACAAGTTTTTGATACGCAAGGCATTGATCTCACAGAACAGCAACGCCAAGATTTGGGCGGAAATGTTGTGGCCTTTACATTCAATGCATCAGACGCTGAAATTTACGGCGCACAATTTGACGGCGGTATTCAGCTACCGGGTGATGTGAACCTTAAGGCGACATTATTGTGGTTAGAAGCTGCAAAGGTCACGAATTCACAAGAAATTCAAGACAGCCGTTTTCAGGCGGATGTCGATGCCGACAATGCTGTGAACCGTTCAATCGAAGGCAATCGCCTCGTCAGAACACCAAAATGGCAATTTAACGGATCGCTCTCAAAGGCTTACCAAGTCGCAAGTGGTTCACTCGACGGTATTGTGTCTGTTGGATATCGTTCATCGCAACATATGAGCATTTTCAACGGTATTGATTACAATACGCCAGATACTCCAAACTTACGTTTGAACGACACAGTCGAAGGATATTGGACGGTTGATGTGGGCGCAGGCTATTCACACGGTGATAATGGCAAATGGCGTTTTGAGGGTTATGTTTCAAACCTCACAAACCAACAAAAAGAGCAAGCGATCATTATCACACAGTTTGATAATACACGCTTCTTCTCTCGCCCGCGTACATATGGTGTGCGTTTGCGCGTAAAACTTTAGAGGATACTCTATTGCGTCAGGGCGGCGATGTGGGCTGCCCTGACTTGTATTATTCTGCGTTATCCCACATGTGTAGTCTGCTCCAAGCACGCATCTAATCAATTTTATTCTTACGGAAAGCCTAATGACTTTTAAAAAACGCCTGCCACATCGTTTGACTTCACTTAGCGCGAGCTTGTTACTCGGCGTGGCGCTGACGGCGTGCTCTTCGTCAAGCTCGGCTGAAACGTCTTCTTGGCCCAAAGTTCGAAGCCCCGCCGTCCAGTCACCTGCGATGGAAGCTAAGATTGACGACCTTCTGGCTCAAATGAGTATTGCTCAAAAAGTCGGCCAAATGGTTCAAGCTGAAATCAAATCTATTTCGCCTGATGACGCGGCCAAATATCATATTGGATCGATATTAAACGGCGGCGGATCTTGGCCAACAGGTAAGGCAGATGGCCCCCTCGCGGCGTGGCTCTCTATGGCTAATTTGTTTTACGGCGCGTCTATGGACGACGGCGATGACCGCCTGTCCATTCCAATTATTTGGGGTACGGACGCCGTTCATGGACATAATAACGTTGTCGGCGCCACGGTGTTTCCACATAATATTGGCCTAGGGGCTGCAAATAATCCCTCGCTTATGCGCGATATCGGTACGGCGACCGCGCGCGAAGTCGCCGTAACAGGAATTGACTGGACATTTGCCCCGACCGTGGCTGTTGCCCGCGATATTCGTTGGGGACGAACATATGAAAGCTACGCGTCTGATCCAAAAATTATTGCCAGTCTAACAAAAGATTTTGTCGTTGGATTACAAGGCCACCCAGCGCTTGATAACTTTCTAAGCGAAGAAAAGATCATTGCGACCGCAAAACATTTTATCGGTGACGGCGGGACAGCAGGCGGCGACGATCAGGGCGAAACGACCTTGCCCGAAGACGAGCTCTTTAAAATTCACGGCCAAGGCTATGTTCAAGCACTCGGTGTCGGCACACAAACCGTTATGGCGAGCTTCAATAGCTGGAACGGTCAAAAACTACATGGCCATAAATACCTTTTAACGGATGTCTTAAAAGACAAGATGGGATTTGACGGCATTGTCGTTGGTGACTGGAATGGGCATGCGCAAATTCCAGACTGTACAAATGCTTCGTGTCCCCAAGCGATTAATGCGGGTGTGGATCTAATTATGGTTCCCACCGATTGGAAAGCCTTCATTGGGAACACCATACAACAAGTCGAAAACGGCGAGATTCCGATGGCGCGGGTTGATGATGCCGTGCGACGTATCTTGCGCGTGAAAATGCGGGCAGGTATGTTTGAGGACGGGAAGCCGTCTGCGCACAAACTCGCAGGTCGCGCAAAGCTGATTGGACATAAAGATCACCGCGCGGTTGCCCAACAGGCCGTAAGAGAATCGCTTGTGCTTTTGAAAAATGAAAACGTCTTGCCGATTTCAGGCAATAAAACGGTCTTAGTGACAGGCTCAGGATCTGATAACCCTGCGCTTCAATCGGGCGGTTGGACTGTATCATGGCAAGGCAGGCTTCAAGACACACAAACTTTGAACCCGCGTGAATATTATAAAGGCCATACGACGCTGCTCGAAGGTCTACAAACTGCGGTGAAGAAAAATGGGGGCCAAGTCGTCACAGATGAAAACGCTAAGGCAGATGTCGCCATTGTCGTCTTTGGCGAAAGGCCCTATGCAGAATTTGAAGGCGATTTGGCGAGTACGGATTTTGACCTATCGTCTGATAAAGATTTCCAAACAATGCAAGCTCTGAAAGCGCAAGGCATACCTGTTGTGGCTGTGATGATTACGGGACGTCCGCGCGGCGTTGATGCGGCGATTGATACCTCTGATGCGTTTGTTGCGGCATGGTTGCCGGGCAGTGAAGGCGCGGGACTTGCGGATGTTTTGATTGCCGATAAGAACGGAAACGCGGCGTATGATTTCAAAGGTCGCTTATCATTTGATTGGCCTGCAAATGGCGCTACGCAAGAACAAATGGCACCTGTTCGATTTAAACTTGGATACGGGCTTACATATTAAAGCGATTGGGTAATCGGGATCAGAAAACAGGTCTATGGGCTAGTTTTCTGATACGTCATTTGACACGATGAGACGGATATTGCTGTTCAAAAAAATTCCAGACAAACTGGAATGAAGAGGCTAAAATAAATTTGGCCTGAAATAATTGGGGAAAGTGTTATGTTTCTAAGCACGTTCGACTTAGGGGTAGTTGCCCTTTACGCTGTGATATTATTTGGGGTGGCGATCTATGTATCGCGCGAACCCAAGGGCCACGTCAAAGATACTCAAGATTATTTCTTGGCTGGCAAATCCCTCCCATGGTGGGCCATTGGCGCGTCCTTAATCGCGGCCAATATTTCGGCTGAACAAATTATTGGGATGTCGGGCGAGGGCTTTCGTATCGGCCTTGCAATTGCCGCCTATGAATGGCAAGCCGCGATTGTTTTGATCTTAGTGGCGAAATATTTCCTCCCCATATTCCTAAAGCGTGAGATTTACACCATGCCGCAATTCCTTGATCAGAGGTTTGGGTCTGGCGTGAAAACAACCATGTCGATTTATTGGATTGCGCTCTACACGCTTGTGAATTTAACGACGGTATTATGGCTTGGCGGCTTGGCAATCGAAACATTGACGGGGATGAATATTCTTGTGGCTATGGCCGCGCTCGGGGCATTTGCAATTGCCTACTCTATTTTCGGCGGGTTGAAAGCGGTCGCGCTGACAGATATTATCCAAGTCGTTATCTTAATCTTAGGTGGCCTCATAATTGCGTGGCTGACATTAGGTATGATTGGGGACGGCAAAGGTGTGTTCCACGGCTTTAGTCGTCTCTACACAGAGTTGCCTGAAAAATTCAATATGATTTTTGAACCGGGTCAAAAGGGCTATGAAACCCTCCCGGGTATTTGGACGCTTCTGGGCGGTCTTTGGATTTTACACCTGAACTATTGGGGCTTTAACCAATATATTATTCAACGCGCATTGGGTGCGAAAGATATTGGCGAAGCGCAAAAGGGCCTCGTCTTCGCTGCAGCGCTTAAATTGATTATGCCTTTGATTATTGTCCTACCGGGTATTGCTGCCGTGATGCTGTCTATGCCTGAAATGGGTGTGTTGGACGGCGAGGCGATTGCTGCGCAAACAGACAGAACCTATCCATCTGTTATGAGCATTATGCCTGTTGGCTTGCGAGGCCTTATCTTTGCGGCTTTGATCGCTGCGATTGTCTCTTCACTGGCGTCTATGGTCAATTCGATTGCGACGATCTTTACGATGGATGTTTATAAAGGCATGCTCGCTAAAAATAAGACTGAGGGTCATTATGTGACTGTCGGACGGACTGTCGCCGCAGTGGCCATGCTGATTGCTGTGATTGCCGCGCGTCCGTTTTTGGGCGGCTTTGAAAGTGCGTTCCAAACGGTGCAAGAATATACAGGCTTTATTGCGCCCGGTGTTGTGGCCGTGTTCTTGCTCGGTATGTTTTATCAAAGAGCAAATGCCGTCGGAGCCTTTACGGCTTTGATCGTGTCGATCTTGATCTCACTTGCCTTTAAGTTTGGCTTCCCAGACTTCTCATTCGTCAACCGTATCTGGGTCGTCTTCCTCCTCTGTGTGGCTCTGGGGATTATAGCTTCGCATATCAGCGCAGCACCCAAAGAAGGCCAGCTTGTGCGTATGGGAGATGTCAGTTTTGCAACGCGCAAAAGTTTTAACATCAGCGCGGTTATTATCGGGATTATTCTCATCGCGCTTTATGCAATTTTCTGGTAAGGGGGTCTTTCCTAACCTTTGGATAGTGTGATGATAGATGGTTTACTTGTCGGCGATATTGGCGGCACAAATGCGCGTTTTGGTATGGCCCGCCAGTCGCGCACAGGTGAGTGGACGATTGAGCATTTCGCTAAATATGCAGGTGATGATTACCCGACGCTGCAAGAGGCAATTACTAATTATATAAAGGCCTTTAACCTTACGCCCAAACATATATCATTAGCCGTCGCAGGTCCGATTGAAAACGGCGAAGCGACGCTGACCAACCGCGCATGGTCTGTTTCCGAAACAGGATTGATAACGGAATTTGGCGTACAAAACGCAGGTCTGTTTAATGATTTTGCGGCGATGGCGCGGTCTGTACCCGAACTTAAACCGACGGATTTCGATGTCCTAAAAGACGGTCTTGCAAAGCCCTTAGAGCCAATCCTAGTCGCAGGCGCGGGCACAGGATTCGGCGTGGCTTATCTTTTACCAGATCGCGGGCAATGGCATACGATCAGTTCTGAAGGCGGTCACATTGCTTATGTCCCGCGCACCCCTGAGGAATTAGTCGTCCGCGATATCCTCGCAAGAGATCACGGATATGTCTCGCTTGAACTCGTAAGTTCAGGCTCGGGGTTGAACAAAGTCCATAAGGCTGTCTGCGAACGCCACAAAGTCAGTTTTAAAAAAATATCACCTGACGCTATTCGTGCGAAAGCAAAAGCAGGCGATACTATCTGTCTCGAGGTCTGCCAATTACGTGCTCATGCTATCATGGGCGCGCTTGGGGATTTAACCTTGGCGGGCGGCGCGCGCGGCGGGATTGTCCTTGCGGGCGGCGTGACGGAGCGCATGGTAGAATTTATTACGGCCCCAGACGCGCTGTCTGTGTTTAAAAATCGCGGGCCGCGCACGGATTATATGCAAGATATTCCCGTGCGCCTGATGTCAAACCCCATAGCGCCGCTTATCGGGGCGGCGGCGCTTTATAAAATCTGACTACTCAGCTTTTAGGACATTTGTTAAGTTTGAACCGGGTATGCCGTTTTCGACAACATAGGCTCTGACCGTTTCTGCGCCCGCCTTTGGGTCATAGACAGAGGTCGTTTCTTTCATTTGCAAGAGCCATTTATCCGGTGTCAGATCAACCAGAGAATACCCACGCTTGCGATCGTCGACAAAATTAATGTGCGGATTGTCAGGCAGCATGCGTTGAAAATTATTATAATTATAACTGTGCGCGGTGACAGAGGTCGTTACAAATTCTGATCCCAAAACCTTTGAATTAGGATCGTTATAATCGGCTTTTAAATCGGCCTGCCACCAGCTGTGCATATCGCCGCCAATCGAAATAAAGTTTTTCGGTTGTCTTTGCTCGACAGCTTTCAAAAGCATATTGCGCGCTGCAGGATAACCGTCCCAGCCATCATTCCACGCCGCCGGTGTGCCCTCGCGGGTTTTTTGGAATAAGCGCGAGAAAAGCGTCGGTTGGGCCAGAACTTCCCATTGCGCGCCAGAGCGTGCAAAGGACGGCATAAGCCAGCGTTCTTGTTCTTTACCAAACATAGAGCGCTTCGGATCGTCAAATTGAGGGCACGTCTCGCGCGCAACAGGCCGTCCGCCGCCGTCTGTGTCTGTTTGACAGGCTTGGTCGTCGCGGTACTGGCGCCCATCCGTCAAAGCCATCGTCATGAGGTTTCCGTAATAGAAATAATCATAAAGGCGCATATGTTCGCCTTTAGGCTGACTGCGCAGGCGCACAGGCATATGCTCATAATAAGCTTTGTACGCGGCCGCGCGACGTGTGCGAACTTGCTCTAGCGGCATATAGTTTTCATCTTCGAGATTTGCGTAATCATTTACAAATTCATGATCATCCCAAATAAACAGCCAAGGCGCGTGAGCGTGTGCGGCTTGCAGGGCAGGGTCGGTTTTATACTGCGCGTGAATGCGGCGATAATCTGTGAGGGATACGGCGTCTGTTGTGGCTTGTCTGCGGACTTGTGGGCCCCAGCTGGCTTCGTAAATATAATCACCGAGGTGAATAATCAGATCAGGGTCTTGGGCAACCATATCATTATAGGCATTGAAAAACCCTTGTTCCCAATGTTGGCAAGAGGCAATCCCAAAGCGTAAATGGTCAACATTCGCGCCGTAAAGCGGTGTTGTTTTTGATCGTCCAACGGGACTGGTTTGGCCGTGGGCGATAAAGCGGTAATAATAGGGGCGCAGCGGCAGAAGGCCACTGACCTCGACATGGACACTATGGGCCCAATCAGATGTCGCCGTCGTTATCCCTGCGCGAATAACTTTGGCAAATAATTCGTCTTCGGCCACTTGCCATGTGACAGATACAGGGCCGTTCATGCCGCCCGTTTCTGACATGGGCTCAGGGGCAAGACGTGTCCAGATCACAAATCCATCAGAATTAGGATCCCCTGAGGCGACGCCCAGTGGGAAGAGATATTCGAGACCTTTACTCGCGCTAGAACTTGCGCCTGTAGTCAATTTGCCAGGGGCGGGCGCGCATGCGCTAAGGGATAGAGAACCTAGGCCTGCGCCCAGAGTCGCGCCAAGTCCCGTAATAATTTGTCTACGTGTTTTAATCATAATCTATGCCCCGCACAATTCAGTCGTTTCAAATCTACATACGAAAATGGAGAGCCGAGGCTCTCCATTTATTATTATATATTGCTGTAAGTACGGCAATTAGAACTTATATTTAATACCGACTTGAGCTTTCCAAAGTGAGCTACCGAGAACTTCTTGGTTCAATGTCGTATCGAGGCGGTTATAAACATATTGACCGTTTACGATAACCGCATTGGCTGTTTGCTGCTCATATTCGTAACGGACACGCTCAACAACACCCCAGTCACTATCGATCAAGTTTCCGATATTTTCCATATCAAAGAAGATTGATGTTTTGTGACCCTTTCTTAGACCTGGCAATTCTTGCTCAAGGCTAAGATCGAAAATGCTAGACCAACGAGAGCGGAACGCATTTCTTGGTGCGATTTGACCTTTGAATTCAGAAAGCTCTGATCCGTTAATATAGTCAAAGAACGCTTGCTGTTGCGCCGCGTCGCCGCCGAACGAGTCAGCAGAGAAGAACGGGTCGCTTATGCCTGTTGGGACATAAAGCAAGGCACCTGCATCATCTGCACGGTTTTCACGAATACCAAATGGATCGTCGCGACCGGTTGTCGCAAATGTGTAAGAGTAAGGCTGACCTGAACGACGTGTACCAAACAAAGAGACTTTTGTTTTATAGTCTTTGATGATTTCTTCTTCCCATCTTAGACGCACCTTAAAGGAATGTTGTGTCTCAAAGTTAGACGTTCCAGGGGTTGCCAACTGGTAAGAGAAACGCGGCGTATCAGAATAGTTTGATGTCGCTGTTGAAGATGTCCCTTGGCCAATATCGTCGACGTCGGCGTAGGTATAGCTCGTGAAGAGACCGAAATCACCATATTTGGTTTCCCAGTCTTTCTTAGCAGAGACAGCCATTAAGAAGCTCTCGCCTTCATCAACACTTGTCAAAACGATGGCTTCAGGATTTCCGTTGCCGCCGCAATCAAACACGGGACGTGCATCTGGTGATGTGCCTGCTCCAACACAAGATTGGTCAAACCAGAACGGTGCGTTCTGATAAAGATTGTAGAGAACGTCTGCTGTCAATGTCCAGTCCTCGCCAAGGAAAGGAATGTCAGCGTCAAATGCAACACCAAGGTTTGCTTTGAATGTTGTCGGGATTTCAAAATCCGGTGACAAAGCTGAGACAAAACCGTCAGGCGCAGCGCTTGAGAGCTGATTTAGGACTCCAGCAGGAATGTAATTGCCCGACGCTGCATCTGGCGTGAACGGAACTTGTACATTCGTTGCGAAGACATCATCATTTGTGACACCTGCATTTGAGTAGGAGTTCGAAATCCAAACTGACGGAGACCCACCAGAGAAGATACCAAGTCCGCCGCGAACGCGAAGGTTATCGCTTGCATCCCAGTTAAACGAGAAACGTGGCATGATAACATCAAGACCGCTTAGGTCTTTCGTGTTTGAAAACCCGTAACGCGATTCAAAGAGAGGGTTCGCTGTGATCTGACCGCTAGATCCGTATGTGTCGTATCTTAGGCCAAACTGCATTGTAAGAGTGTCTGTGACGTCCCAAACATCTTGTAAGTAGAAAGACATAAGGCTGTAGCCCCATTTCGCACGGCGATCGTCTTCATTGTTTGTGATTGCGTTTTCATAAATCAACGCCGCCGCATTACCTGCGGCTAAGTCTGCAACAGAGTTAAAGAAGTACTGGCCTTCTGCGTTTGGCGCAAACAAGTTGTCGACATTCACGTCTTCATATTCAAAACCAAGTTTGAATGTGTGATCGCCAGCAAAATATTCTGCCTTAGCTTTCACTTGTGTAAAGGCTTGTGACAGCTCGTTACCGTGACGGAATGTATCTGGGCCAAGAGAAATATTGGCCTGGCCGTCTGCTGAACGGATTGTAAAGAGCGGGAATTCCGCGCCGTTCAATGAGTTCTGGCCTGTATCTTGCGTTGTATGAGAGACTTTAAGTTCTGTTGATAGGTTTTGTGTCCAATCAGAGAAGACGTGACCAATATATGTGTTCACTTCTTCGCTATTATTATACCAAGTGGATGAGAACCCAAGAACGTCAACACCACGGTCTTCCAAGAACGAGTTCCCGTCTTGTTGGTTGATCGCAGCACCTGTGTTGTGGAGGTATGTGAACTTCGCGCGGTGCGAGTTGTTAATGTTCCAGTCAATAGAGGCGAGATATTTCTCTTCTGTTACGGGCTGAACCGCAAATCCGCCGGCATCGAAACCATAGACATCGCTAACTGTTGAGCGAATTTGATCGATTTCAGCTTGCGAAACCGCGCTTTCATTCAAAGCGCCTGAACCAATCGGACCGTCACGAAGGGCAGCCGCCTGTTCAAACTTTTCATAAGCACCAAAGAAGAAGAGCTTGTCTTTGACGATCGGGCCGCCAAGTGTGAAGTCATAGCTTTTTTCTTGGAAACTTACATTACGTTGTTGTCCACGAATTGTGTCGCCTGAAATACTATCATCAGAGTAGTAATATGCTGCAGAGCCGTGAAACTCATTATCGCCTGATTTCGTAACCGCGTTAATTGTGCCGCCTGTAAATCCGTTAAACTCTGTATCATATGGCGCTGTTTCAATTGAGAGGCTCTCAATCGCGTCATAAGGAAGAGGTGAACGCTGTGTTGGATATCCATTAGCGTTCAGACCAAAACGGTCATTCAAAGCGACGCCGTCAATTGTAAGCGAGTTAAAACGGTTGTTCGCGCCAGAAATAACAAGTTCTTTTGCGCCGTTTGATTGACGGTTAATATTGGCAAATGGGTCAAGTTGAGCGACATCGGCAATATCACGGTCAATAGATGTGATCTCGCTAAGCGCTTCGACATTAAATGAAGACGATAGGCCTGTGTCTAAATAGCTCTGAGTTGTGATTGTGCCTGTTGCAATAACTTCGTCCATGCCTGCGCCGCTATTGACGTTCACATCAAGAGCAAGTGTTTCGTCCAAGCCAATAAAGATGTCTGTGATCGTCTTAGTTTGGAAGCCATTACCGCTGATTGTAACAGTGTAGGGGCCGCCAACACGTAGGTTACGCGCGGAGAAAGTTCCGTCTGAATTTGCAATAGATGTTGACGTTGTGCCAGAAGGAATGTGTCGAACATTTGCTGTGGCGCCTGAAACATTCGCACCATTGTTTGAATAAATCTGTCCTCTAATGGCAGAGGTTGTAACCTGTGCATGGGCAGGCGTTGCGATCAGCGCCGCAAGTGTAAGTGTCGAAACTCCGAGGAGTCCCGACAGGCATATATTTTTGAGTGAGTTGGTCATTAGAGTTCCCTAATAAAAATGACAAAAATTTAATGGTGATTTACGCGTTGAGTGCGACAGTTACTTGATAGTTGCATGACATATTTGTGACGTTTTTACGACATTTTTGTTGCGGTGATTTGAGGTGCAAAACCCTTATATAATCGGGAGCCTGTAAGACTTATTTTTAGGTATTTTTTCAATTGCATTGAGATCAGACCAGCCAATCTAAACAAAATAATACCTAAAATTTAGACAAACTTGACTTTGTTCATATCTGTTAACGCTTATTTCAGTCGAAAGTCGTATGCACTTTCATATATTATGGGTGCGTGAAGTCATGAAGTTTTTGAAAAATTTGTTTTTAGATTACAGACAAAATGTGTCTGGAAATTTTGCTATGATTGGGGCGCTTAGCCTTCCTGTCTTGGTAGTCTGTATTGGGGCCTCTGTTGACCTGATGCGGGTAACCTCAACGAAACTTGAAGCACAGAATGCGATCGACAGCGCCGTGCTGCGCGTTGCCGTTGATATGTCCAGAGACCCAAATCCTGATTTAATTGATGTGAAACAGCGCTTAAATGAGACGGTCGAATTAAACAAAGATGAAAAGTACGGGACTGTTAAGTTTGTTGACGGCTTTTATGATGCTGCGTCTAATATCATCGAAGGTACGGCTGAAATTGAAATTAAAACGCAATTTATTCATTTGGCAGGTGTCAATAAAAAGACTTTGAAAGCGCAGATAAAAGCGGCGAGCGGACCGATTAGCCGTGTTGCGAATGTTGATGTCGCGCTTGTCCTCGATAATACCTCTTCGATTGGCTACCAAGATTTGAATACAATGGTTGCGGCCTCTGAAGACCTCGTCAATTTTTTACATGATAATAAAGGGACGGCGAACCTAAGAATAGCGGTTGTCCCGTTCTCGCGTTACGTCAATATTGGATCTGGAAAAACCTCTGAGGATTGGATTGATTATGCGGATGCCTATAATCCGGATTCAAATGGATTTTTAGGATGTGTTCACCCACATTTTAACGATAAAGACGGGGATATCACGGATATACCTTCGCTCTCGAATATGTCTCCCGCGGCCTATAATTACCCTAAATACCCGTACACTTCCAGTGCGCCCGCCAGTGCAACAGATCATCCTGAGTGGTGGAAATATAGATGGGATACGGTCGATTGTAACCTGTCTCCCGTTCAGACTTTAACCAGTTCTCGCTCGGCAGCCTTAACGGCAGTGCAGGGCATGAAAGGTCATACGGGGGGACCCACTTATCTGCCAGCTGGCTTGAAATGGGGCCAGCTCATGCTGCATGACCAAGCGCCTCTGCCAAATGCTTCGCCGCCCGTCGCCAATTCTATTAAAACAATTGTGTTCATGACGGATGGCGGGAACAAGTTATACTGGATGGGTGAAACCAAATCGCCTTCAAATCAGCGTGTGGATGCCGAAACGGACGCTATGACAAAAGATATGTGTGGTGATATTAAAGGCACAGGCACAAACCTTATGGTTATTGGATTTAAGCTTGATCAAAGCAAAGAAGAGTTTCAACGGGCGGCGGACGTGTTGGAGAGCTGTGTCTCGTCAACGGATGTCTATTTTAATCCGAATGATCGCGACGGACTTAAAAGTGCTTTTAATACGATTGGTAAAAAAGTGCTCGAAGCCAGTATACGGCTCGTTTACTGACTTCCGTAATTTTTTGCCACGCAATTATTTTGCCAAACAATTATGATGTTATCGGATATCATATTTCACACGCATAGAGGCTATTGCTGCCGTTTGTGATGTGCGGAACGGTTTTTAAATTTGCAAGCTTTGACGATAAAAGCGACCTATTGGCAGTTTCGTCTCATTATGGCTTTGGTTTAGGCGTGATGGTAACCCTTATGAACCTGACATTCATTTAGCGTGACAGGAATTTGGGGCGGATGTTAAGATCCTGATTTTCACGAATTTTGAATTTTAGGTTGTGTTTTAATAAAGTTTTATACTTTTTAGATCATTGAATAATCAACTATATAATGGAATGGCCCTGATTTGACAGAGCAGGTCGTCTTAATATTCTTTTAATGTGCCGCGTCTCGTCTGGCCGACGATCGGACGCATGAGCAATCCTCTGAACCAAATATTAACTGTATCATTTTTCTGATTCTTAAATTTATTCTTTTATTGAAGTTTCAATAGAGAGATTATTTGAGGTGTGCGATGTTTACGAGTTCTAAGAGATTGAAGGCGTTTTTATTTGGGGGT
>ENA-ORXM01002523-ORXM01002523.1-marine-metagenome-genome-assembly--contig:-NODE-2523-length-20953-cov-4.261353_pt1 | contig 20953 bp, 22 predicted proteins | sample MGYA00237867_ERZ511480 | MGnify/ENA primary metagenome ERZ511480 (study PRJEB26309, sample SAMN06266103) | marine metagenome | isolation source: Algal blade | place: United Kingdom:Sidmouth, United...
GTTACGCCTTCGTCAGTACGAACTTCGACGAGGTGCGCTGAGCGTTTGGCGTAGAACTGCTGAGAGTAGCCGAGTTCGTCGGGTAAGTCGTATTGCAAAACGTGGCTGGTGACTTCAACTATCTTCATACTTCCAATTATGCCATTGACGCATAGGGCAAACCTTCACAACATGCCGTGATTGTCAAAGGTCAGGCTTGAACTTACTGTGGTTCAAAATGCAGCTTCATACCCTCATGGCTGGCCTTGAACCCTAGACGCTCGTAAAAACGTAGCGCGTCAGGCCGAGCCTTGTCTGTCGTAAGTTGCAATATGCGACACCCTTTTGCTTTAGCGCGTTTCACTGCCCACTCGAGCATCGCCTGACCAATACCTTCAGAACGGTAGGTTTCCGAAATTCTCACCCCTTCAATCAGCGCTCGCCAGCTCCCCTGATAGGTCAAGTACGGAATAAATGTCAGTTGCAAAACCCCGACCACTTCGTTTGAAAGACAAGCAACGGTTAGCTCATTGTTGAGGTCCTTATCTATAGCTTCAAAGGCTCGAATGTAAGGCAAAGGCAAGGGTTCAGAAAAAAGCTCTCGTTTGGCACCAAGCGGGTCATTGGCTAACATTTTGACAATACTCACCAAATCTTCTGCGCTTGCTTGACGAAAGTGGAGATCATTCGTCTTCATAACTAACCTCTATCTCGCGCTGGTTGAGCGTGCTATAACCTAACTAAAGAGTGTGTGAACGCTTTGCGCAAACGCCGCATCATCCAAATGCCGATAAGCGTTCAAAAAGGTTTGAAGTTTGTAACGCTCGAGCAGCCCCTTTAGCAAAGTATCCGAACTGTAAGGGTCGCGTTTTTGCCCGCGCAAAGGTCTACCCTGTTCGTTTAGAAGCTCGAGTTCCCGCAAAATTTTTTGCACCAGGTCGGCTTTATGCCCTTCATAGGGTAAGCTTTGTCCACGTTGCAAACACACAAAACCGCGCCGCACATCTTGTAAGCTCGGGTACTGGTTCAAGCCCATTTCAACATCATAGAGTGCCCTGGCATCAAGGTCAAAGTAGAGGCTTTTATCGGATGATGTGAGCGTCGCTAGCACCTCCGTAGCACAAAGGGGGTCGTCATTTAAAGGAAGGCGTTTGAGCCATAGATTCGCTTCACTCGTTGTTTCCGCATCACTTAGCGTTTCAATAAGCGCACGCGGTTCGGGCGCTTGCCCCCGAAAAACTGTCTCATTTGAAGGACTCTCGTCGCTAAACCCTAGAGGTTCTGCGGGGCGTACATCCTCAGCAATGAACTCGAGGCTGCGTTTATCATTCCAAAAATTCTCGCGCAGGCTGATAACGGTGTTGATGGCGCTACCTGCGGGTAGAGAACTCGCCATGTGACCTTTTTGCCAGGCAACGCCTTTGACGCCTGCAACGCGCAACTGCAACGTCGTTTTCGTGCCGCCCACGGCCCGCGCCATATCGAGCGTATCAGTGAGGGCAAACTGCGGGCTTGGATGGCCTTCGCCGTAGGGCTCGAGAGCACAAACAGCTTTATAAAGGTCGTCATCAATCTGGCTCGAGGCTAACAGGGCGTCCGCCATCACCATCCGCTGGGGTACAGGGTGACCTTTGACAAAGTCAAAAATCGACTGACGGAACGCCTCAATGTCGTTGTCTTTTATAGCGAAACCTGCCGCTTGCGAGTGCCCACCAAAGCGTTTCAGATGCGCCGCCGCGTGGTGCAGGCCGTTTACCGCCGAAATACCTGGGGTAGAGCGCACTGAACCTTTTCCCTTGGCAATAATAAAGACAGGTTTGTAATAACGCTCGAGAATTTTCGAGGCCACGATGCCCATAATGCCGGGGTGCCAACCTGGGTCGTCCAACACAACGGCAGGGGCATCTGGGTCGACCTTGGTCAGAGCGTGCTCAAACATTTCATCTTGGATTTTGCGGCGCTCGGTGTTGCGAGCGTCTAAGTAAACCGCAAGTTCTTTAGCGCGTCGCTCCGAGGCGGTCATCAGGAGTTCTAAGCCCATATCAGCCTCACCCAAACGCCCAGCGGCGTTTAAACGCGGGGCTAAAATAAAGGCGACATCCCTCGCGGTGACGCCGTTTTTGAGTTTGCTGTGGCGAATGGTAGCGTGCAGCCCAGGCCATTTCGTGTCGCTCATCCTCGCTAAACCCTCGACAATGAGGGCACGGTTTTCACCCATCAGTGGGGCGACATCGGCAATCGTGCCAATGCTGGCGATATCGCTGTACTCGAGGGGCGGCTCTAAATCCAAACGCTCGTGCAGTGCCCAGAGCAAATGATAAGCAACCCCTGCTCCTGTGAGTTCGGGCAGACCCTGTTTCGCTAAGGGTGAGGTTTTCGGGTGGACGATTAAACAGTCGGGTAAGTCTGCGCCCGGTTGGTGGTGGTCGCTGACAATGACCTCGACACCAGCATCTTGCAAGCGTTTCAGCTCGTCCAAGTTGCTAATGCCGCAGTCCACCGTAATAAACAGGTCCGCCTTGGCTATATGCTCATCGACCCTGTCCGGGTGAATGCCGTAACCATCGGTTAAACGGTTGGGGATAAACGGGGTGACGTTGCCGCCTAGCGCCCGTAAGCCCAGGGTTAGCACCGCCGTCCCACTAATCCCATCGGCGTCGTAGTCTCCGTGAATGAGGATGCGGCGCTTGTTGGTGAGGGCGTGCTCGAGCCTCTGTGCAGCCGCATCTAAATCAGGAATTTGGGTCAGGGTTAGGGGCGGGTTCAGATAGTTTGCGGCCTCGTCTTGCAAGCCTCGAGACCATAAAATGCTCGCCAGTAGCGGCGGCACCGACAGCGAGCGGGCAAGCTTTTCGACCTCGGCGGGGGGCGCAGGGGGGCGCACCGTCCACCGGACCTCATGATTTATTAGGGGCGGCTCAGGCGCGACCGCCATTAGGAAAGTTCAGCGTCAGTCGCAGGTATGCTTCTCGTTCGGTCGGGAATAATAGGTTCGTCCTCACTATTTTCTATGCGGTCATAGCTCGGCACGTGGTACTCGAGGTCATTCAGACGCTTCGTCAACTTCTGAACCTCGCGTTCTTTACGCCAAACAATCAAGCGCGACGGTAGCCACGCACTGAGCCAACCCACAATGCCAGCAAAGCCGATAACAAACGACGGGGGTAGGCTGATAAAGCCCGGCAGGTTTACAAGTTCAGGGTTAATACTATGAAGCCACAAAATATAAGCGACAACCAGCAAAAGGAAAATAAATCCAAATGTTCGAATAACTTTCACACCAACGCCTCCGTACAATCCATATGGGAATAGTTTACCGCATCTGTCGTGAGGGGTGGGTATAGGGGTAGAAATAATTGAAAATCAGAAAACGAGTGTTTATTACGGGTTGACAAAGGACAATGAGTGTATCCTAAAAAAAAAGAAATTCGTGTCTCAAGAGTTTAGGGAGTCTTTAAGGGTTTGTATAAGGCCATCTGTTACTTCCTCTTGTAAAAAGTGGCCTGCATCCTCAAACCGCGTTACGGTAGCGTTGGGAAAAGCCTCTTGCCAGCGCTCTAAATGGGCGGGCGGGAAAAAGCTATCTTTCATTCCCCAGGCAATCGTCATAGGTAAACGGTTAAGGATATAGCGCTGCTCCCAAAGCGAAGCGTACCAGTCGTTTGAAGCTGTCAGGGCTTTGGCGAGGGCGTGGGGGGCTGAACGTTTAGCAGGGCTGTCAAAGGGTTTCAGATAATGCGCGTGCAGCTCTTTTGTCAGCTTAGTCTTATCAGCAAAGCCTGCTTTCAGCAGGACTCGAGCCGAAAAATTTAGACGCTTATAAAGAAAGTTACCCACCGGACCTTTAAGCAAACCGTTTGCCCTTTCAATAGTTTTATTTCCCTCATTCGACCAGAGCCAGGTGTTCATAATGAAAAGCGAACGCACCGCTTCTGGACGTTTTAGGGCGTAGCTCAGCCCAATGGGTCCACCGAAGTCATGAACGACCAGCGTAAAGTTCTCGAGGTCGAGCGTTTCGATAAACAGGGCTAAGCGCTCGGCGTGCGCCTGGGGTGTATAGTTCGCCGCGGCAGGCTTATCAGATAAGCCAAAGCCAAGATGGTCCGGGGCAATGCAGCGGTGCGTCCCCCTTAGCTCTTTGATAAAGTCGCGCCACAGGAAAGACCAGGTGGGCGTGCCATGGATGAACAAAATGGGGTCGCCTTCGCCCTCATCAAGGTAGTGAAGGCGTTCCCCGTCTACCGTCATAAAGCGCGGTTCAAAGGGATAAAGTGTTGGGTCGAGCCAGCTCCGTGTCATATCTGACCCCGATAGTATGTGATTGGGCGCCCATCTGACGAGAGACATTTCACCCTGAGCTATACTGCACACATGACCGAAAACGCCCGGCGCGTCTACCGAAACTTAGGCTTTATGTTTGTGGGCATTGCAGCGCTCGTCATTTTGGTGGTTGTGGGCGAACGGCTCCTGAACTTTCAGTTTTTCAACGGCAATCCGCTTATCGTAGCGGTTTTTCTAGGGCTTGTGGGCGGCGCGCTACTCTTTACCATTCAGCAAGTCGGTGACTTGCCCGAGCAAGATAAGGAAACCGTAAAAGAGGACTAGGTGCTCAGCCCAGTCCTCTTTTTCTACTGATTTAACTACTGGAGATTTTTGCTAATTGAGGGCGACTTCGGGTTGCCGCGTTTCAAAGCTGAAGCCTTGAGCGCCTGGTTCAACCGTAACCGTATCGCCCTCTTGCACCTCACCGGAAATGATAAGTCTCGAGAGGGGCGTTTCAATCATCTGCTGAATCGCGCGTTTTAGCGGACGTGCGCCAAAGACGGGGTCGTAACCAACGCGTGCGAGTTGTTCCATAGCGGCGCTCGAGAGTGTTAGCGTCATCCGCCTGTCCGCAAGGCGATCTTGCAGGTTCTGCAACTGAATCTCGGCAATCGCTTGCACCTGGTCTTGAGCCAGTGCGTGGAAAACAATCGTGTCGTCGACGCGGTTCAGGAACTCGGGGCGAAAGCTCTGCTGCAAGAGGCCGAAAACGGTTTCTTTAAGCGCGTCATAGTCAGCCCCACTACGGCTGGCCTCGAGAATCTGCGGCGAGCCGATATTGCTCGTCATAATGATGACTGTATTGCGAAAATCCACCGTGCGGCCTTTTGAATCCGTCAGACGCCCGTCATCCAAGACTTGCAAGAGGATGTTGAACACATCCGGGTGTGCCTTCTCGATTTCGTCTAGTAGTATCACGCTGTATGGTTTGCGGCGTACGGCCTCGGTAAGCTGGCCGCCTTCGTCATAACCGATATACCCTGGCGGCGCACCGATGAGCCGCGCAACGGTGTGTTTTTCCATGTATTCCGACATGTCAAGGCGAATCATATTGTCCTCGGTGTCGAAAAGTTGTTGAGCAAGGGCTTTCGCTGTTTCGGTTTTACCCACACCTGTCGGACCTAAGAAAATGAACGAGCCTATAGGCCGGTTCGGATCGGAAAGTCCCGCACGCGAACGGCGAATCGCGTCGGCAACAGCGTTAATAGCCTCGTTCTGCCCGATAACGCGTTCATGCAGTTCATCCTCGAGCCTTAAAAGTTTCTCCCGCTCACCTTCCATCAGGCGCGATACCGGAATGTTGGTCCAGCGGCTTACAACTTCAGCAACTTCGTTTTCACCGACCTCTAAGCGTACATATTTGGCACCCTCGAGCTTTTCTGAGAACTCACGAATGCGGTTCTCGAGTTCAGGCAATTGCCCGTAACGAAGCTCTGCCGCCTTGTTGAGGTCATAGTCGCGCTCAGCCGCTTCAATTTGCGTGCGGGTGCGGTCAAGGTCCTCTTGCACCTCGCGCAAATCTTGCATAATTTCGCGCTCGGCTTCCCACTCGCTGCGGGCTAAGTTAATTTGGTCCTCGACACTTTTGAGTTCTTCCTCGATACGCAAGAGGCGATTCGCGGATTCGCTGTCCTCTTCTTTTTTGAGGGCTTGCTGCTCAATCTCGAGTTGCAACTTACGACGGCGAAGTGAGTCGATTTCCTCGGGCATACTTTCTAACTGCACACGGATGCGACTAGCGGACTCGTCTATCAGGTCAATCGCCTTGTCAGGTAACTGACGGTCTGCAATGTAGCGGTGCGACAGCGTCGCCGCCGCAATAATCGCTGGGTCAGAAATGCGCACCCCGTGGTGAACCTCATACTTTTCTTTGATACCGCGCAAAATACTAATCGTTTCTTGCACAGCGGGTTCGTCGACAACGATGGGTTGAAAACGGCGCTCGAGCGCAGGGTCTTTCTCGATATCGCGGTACTCGCTCAGGGTCGTTGCGCCAACCATGCGCAGTTCACCCCTGGCGAGGGGCGGCTTGAGCATATTGCCTGCATCCACTGCGCCCTCGGCCTTACCCGCACCGACAATCGTGTGAAGCTCGTCTACGAACAAAATGACTTCGCCCTTAGACTGGACGGTTTCTTGAATGACGGCCTTTAAACGCTCTTCGAACTCGCCGCGGTATTTAGCCCCCGCAAGCAGCGAGCCCATGTCGAGCCCAATAACACGCTTGCCCTGTAAGCCTTCAGGAACATCTTTGTTGATAATGCGCTGCGCGAGTCCTTCAGCAATGGCCGTTTTACCGACACCTGGTTCACCGATAAGAACAGGATTATTCTTGGTGCGGCGCAAAAGAATTTGAATAGCGCGGCGAATTTCCTCGTCTCGCCCGATAACAGGGTCGAGTTTGCCGTCGCGGGCTTGTTGGGTTAAGTCGATACCATAACGCTCGAGAGACTCAAAGGTGCTCTCGGCTGATTTACTGTCCACGGTTCTACCCCCTCTAATCTCCTGAGCAGCACTCTGAAGTGCGTCTTTACTCGGCAACGGATTGAGGTCATTACCGCCCTTGACCCTGGCAGCGACAAGCAGCGTATCCGCAGCGACAAAACTGTCACCCCAGTCGCTTGCCAAACGCTCGCCCTCTTCAAAAACCTGCGCCATCTCACTCGACATATATTGCCCGTCAGCCCCTGAAACTTTGGGGAGACGGGTCAAACTTGCGTCTAAAGCAGCTTGAATTTGTTTTAGGTCGCCCCCTGCACGCTCGAGCACTCGAGCGGCTGGACCCGATGGGTCTGAGAGCAGCGCGGTAACAAGGTGCAGCGGGGTAATCGTCTGATGCTGGCGGGTCTGCGCGACTTGCTGCGCACTCCCTACCATCTGCATCGCTGTTTCTGTTAGTCGTTCGGCATTCATAATATCAAATTATAAAACCTGAGTGTAGCTATGTCAAGTTTGCTTAGTCTACCAAATCCTACGCTAGACCTATTGATACAGCAATTATAAAAGGCTGACACAGACATCATTTCACAGCTATAATTTTAATTGTGACCAACCCGACTGACGCTATCCGCCTCGAGCTTGTCGCCCCAGCTAAACCCGAACCACTTGATAAGGAAAGTCGCGTTTGGCTGAACAGCGACCTGGCTAATCTGGGGGAATTCCCCTATGAATGGGGCGATGTGGATCCTGAAACGGTGGGAGAAGCTTTGCGCTGGGACCCCGAGCGCGGTTGGGCGAATGACTAGCCTGGTTATCGGCGACGTTCTGTTAACAAGGGTGCGCCGGAGGTTTTGGATGTTGTGCAGTTAGTGGTGACGAACTTGAATGCGGTGAAGGGGGCGTCCGGAGATTGGTAGAGCTTTCGGCTATACTGGCTTTATGTCAACACCGCTCGCCTATCAAGAAATTGTTGAGTTTATTGCCGCTGCGAATCCTTCAAGTGTCGTGGCATTCCGGCCTTCTGAAGCTGCCAGGTCGAGAGTCGAGGAGCTTATCACCCTCGAGAAGACCTCGGGGCTTTCCGGTGAAGAACGGTCTGAATTAGATAATTATCTGCAACTCGAGCATCTTATGCGTTTGGCGAAGGCCAGGGCACGGCAACTGCTGGAATGAGCACAACTTACATCCCGAGTGACTTGCGGCAGTCTGTTCGGGAGCGAGCAGATAACTTTTGCGAATACTGTTTGCTTCACGAAGATGATAGTCACTTTGGCTTACAAATCGACCACATCATCAGCGAAAAGCACAAAGGTAAAACGGAGATTGATAATCTTGCTCTAGCCTGCGCCTTTTGTAACCGGGCAAAAGGTAGCGATATTGGGTCAGTTGTGTGGGAGACAGGTGAATTTGTCCGCTTTTTCAATCCGCGTATAGATGTTTGGTCGGACCACTTTCGGCTCGAGGGTGTCCGAATCGTCCCTAATACAGATGTAGGTAGAACAACAGAAGCGATTTTGGCTTTTAATACACCTGATAGACTTTTAGAGCGACAAGCGATAGCAGATGTAGGACGCTATCCCCTAAAGCCCAACTGAAGGTGAAGAGGTTTTATTTTAAGCAAGGGCTAACGCATCATTAAATACACTCGGTAACTGAGGTGCCTGCAAAATCTCTCCAAGTGCTTCCATCAAGCGCCCGTAATACTCAGGCCGCGCATTCTCACCCATGAGGCCGAGCCGCCAAATCTTACCTGCGGTTGCGCCTAACCCTCCTGTCACACTAATAAAATACTCTTCGCGAAGTTGCCGACGTACTTTCAGGTCATCTAAACCTTCGGGTAGTGCGACGGCTAAAACGGTGGGTAAACGGTAACTCTCAGGAATAAAAGCGCTGAAGCCTGCGGTCTCGAGCGCCCTCAAAGCAGCCTCACCTACGAACTTTACCCGCTTGGCGCGGTTCTCAATGCCCTCATCAAGCGCAGCGCTAATCGCCTCACCTGTCGCCCAGTGAAGTTGCACCGGCACCGTGTGGTGGTACTTGCGGCCCTTTTCGCCAACCGACCAGTAAGCTTCCATACCAAGGGCGTCGTTGTACCAGGTTGTCACGGGTGTTTTTCGTCCTGCGATAGTCTCCATAGCACGTTCACTAAACGCCACAGGTGCAAGTCCTGGCGGGGCTGACAGGCATTTTTGCGAACCCGTATAAGCATAATCAATACCCCAGGCCGCCATGTCAAAGGGCATCATGCCAACCGTCGTCACCGCGTCGACGGTTAGAAGTGCGCCGACCTCGAGGGCAATTTCGGCAACTTCACCCACCGGGTTGAGCACACCCGTACTCGTTTCGCCGTGAACAATGGCAATCAGTTTGGGTGAGGTTCTGTGCGCAACCTCGCGTACCTTCTCGACATTTATAGGTGAAGAGGGGGGAAAAGAAACAGGAATAACCTCGATACCCAGGCGCGTTGCCATTTCAATCATGCGTTCACCAAAGACGCCGTTATTGACGATGAGGGCGCGGTCACCAGGCTCGAGTAAGTTCGCAAAGCCTGCTTCCATCCCTAGAGAACCTGTGCCGGAAAGCAGACTGGTAAAGGCACCTGGCGCTGTTTTATAAAGCCGCTCGAGGTCAGCAACAATGCGGTCGTTATAGGCAAATACATCTGGATCCATATGCGAACGCATGGGCCAGCTTAGTGCAGCAAGGGCCCTTGGGTGAATAGGGGTGGGTCCGGGGGTTAAAAGTAAAACTTCTTGATTTAGGTTCATAATTTACATCCTTAGAAAACGAGTTTGCGCCAAAAGAAAAACGACCACATCCCTAAAGGATGGGTCATTTGCCATGCGATACGCTGTAGTAAAACAAACAGTTGGGGCGTATCGCTATTAAATCGCTCGCGGCGCTAAGGTCTTCATTAGTTGAGTAGTTTACACAAGTTACGCAAACTTGTAAAGCCCCAGCTTTCATAAAGGCTTTTACGTTTGGCGGTAGAGCCTCAGTTCAGGGCGTTTGAACCCCTTGCGTATTCAAATAAATCGAATAAAGCGAGGATGTTGCGGTGATAAAAAGTCTGTCTTTATTCGGCCCACCGAAAGTGCAATTTGCAATCGGCTCGGGCACCATGATTTTGCCCAACAGCTCTGCCTGAGGGCTGTACACCTGAATGCTGTCACCCGAACTCGTAAAAATATAACCATTTGTATCAAGCCGGAAACCGTCGGAGATACCAGGATTAATTTCAGCAAAGACGCGGCCCTCACCTAATGTTTTACTGTCTACAACGTCGTACGCAAAAATATGATGCCAGCCGTCCTCTTTGTGACTACGCCCCGTATCACTTACGTAGAGAATGCTCTCGTCTAAGTTAAACGCAAGGCCATTAGGTTTGTCGCGGTCATTTGCGACGATGCTCAAGTCTTGCGTTTCAGGGTCGAAGCGAAAAACGTAGCACGCGCCCAGCTCAGACTCGGCCTGGTAGCCTTCGTGATTGCTTAAGATGCCATAAGGCGGGTCGGTAAACCAGAGCGTGCCGTCAGACTTAACCACAATGTCATTAGGCGAGTTGAAACGCTTGCCCTCGTAATTGTCCACCAGCACGGTGATAGTTCCGTCAGGCTCGGTACGCGTGACACGCCGCCCACCGTGTTCGCAGCTTATGAGTCGCCCTTCTAAATCGCGGTAATGCCCATTCGTAAAATTCGCAGGCTCACGGAACACACTCATCCCCTCTTTATCAGACCAACGCATCATGCGGTTGTTAGGGATGTCGCTAAAGAGCAGGTAGTCACCTTCAGCAAAGTAAACCGGACCCTCTGCCCAAATGCTACCCGTCCAGTGTTTAACCAGTTCCGAGTCCTCCCGAATTAAGTTATCGAAACGCGCGTCATAGCTTTCAAAACCGTTTTTACTCATTTGCGTTCTCCTTTGTTTACAATTGAGGGTATTGTTGATTTGCTTCCCTTAGTCTAACGCGAGTGGTTAAATAGCAGCATGATTGAGCGTCAGAACTTCGGAAGCTTTGCGGGTCAGCCCGTCCACCTATTTACCCTTAAAAACAAAAACAGTGTGGAGGTGTCGATTTGCAACTACGGCGGCATTGTTACCTCCATCAAGACGCCGGATAAGAAGGGGAATTTTGACGATATTGTTCTAGGCTTCGATACGCTCGAAGAGTATATTGAGGATAATCCGTACTTTGGTTGTATTGCAGGACGTTTTGCCAACCGCATTGCAGAGGGCAAGTTTTCTTTAGCGGGTAAAACCTATCAGCTTGCACAAAATGACGGCGAGCATCACCTTCACGGCGGGGAGCGAGGGTTTGACAAAGTTCTTTGGAAAGCTCGAGAAACCTCGGACAACAGCCTGAACCTCACTTATCACAGCAAAGACGGTGAAGAGATTTATCCGGGTGGGCTCGAGGTAGAAGTCATTTACACTCTGACTGATAACGACGAACTGCGCATTGACTACGCCGCAACCACTGACGCACCGACCATTGTCAATTTGACCAACCACAGCTACTTCAATCTGTCAGGCGCAACCGATATTTTAGCCCATGAAGTTCTGCTGAAAGCTGACAGGTTTACGCCGATTGACGAAGGCTTTATTCCCACGGGTGAATTGAAAGAGGTTGACGGTACGCCGTTTGACTTTCGTGAATTTATGCCTATCGGCGCACGTATTAATAATGACCATGAACAGCTAAAGTTTGCAGATGGCTACGACCACAACTGGGTTTTGAACGGACAAGCTGGCGAGTTACGTCACGTAGCTAGCGTTCGAGAGTTAGAAACGGGGCGGGGGCTCGAGCTGTTCACCACCCAACCAGGTGTGCAGTTTTACAGTGGCAACTTCTTAACCCATATAAAGGGTAAGGATGGGCGCATTTATGAAAAGCGTTCAGGCTTTTGTTTAGAGACACAGCACTTTCCAGATTCACCCAACCAGCCGAATTTCCCCTCGGTAACGTTGAAACCTGGCGAAAAATACGAGCAAACAACCGTGTTCAAATTCACCATCCTCTCTTAAAGTCTGAGAATTTCCTTATAGCTTTGGATGGACGCACGCCTCTAAAGTACGTCCATGCGTATCCTTATTTTTCTATGCCTTATCATCTTTAGTTTCTGTGCAGCTCAACCGTCACCCCTTACAAGCAATCAACAGTGGAATCTTTATTTTGAGGGTGCTGACGGCTGGACCGTAACCTTACAAACACAAGACCCCGACGGTTTCAGCGCAACCGCTAAAAGCCCAAACTACGGTGATACATTCGAAGCCACCGTTTCTCAACTCGACGCCGAAGACAAGGCATTTTTGGGTCTCGAGGGTGACTACGTGGGCTTCCTTATCGCTTATCCGACAGGTATCGTAACGGTATCGGGCGCACAACTACTTTTGTGCAGCTTACCTGTGAATGACTTTAGTAAGGGGCAAGCGTTTGGCTTACAGCCTACAAGCACAGGTCTCGCCATTCGCGCTGCCGGAAGCGCCTGCAACGCTACCCTGGCGACAAAAACGTTGGGCGAAAGTTGGCCACCACAAGTCACTATGGGTGAAACCTGGAAGCTTAGCCTGGTTCAAAATCAGACCACAGTCGCAGACTGGACCCTCAGTTTTGATTCAAATGGGGACGGCATGGTGTTAGGAAGCGCCACAGGAACGAGTGACAGTAAAGTCGAAGCTTCTTACATTGTAGATAACCCACCTGCACCTAATTTGCTAAACACCTGGGTATTCGCCATCAGCGCCCAGAACGCTACACCGTTTTACTGTGTCTTCACTCAGGAGAAACCGTTTACCCCTAACTCGATGACAGGGGCAGTGATGTTTGAAGGAACGACATGTTTGGTAGAGAGGCTCGAGTGATAGGTCACTCAGAGATAAACAAGTTTGAACAGCAGTATCTAAACCTCAGCAAGGTCATCTCGGGCAAACTTTAAATAATCTTGCATTTCCAAGAGGAGTTGTACTAAGAGAGCTTTTGAATTTGGCTCCTCTATCAGGGGAGCTGTCTCTGTGAGACTGTTCCGAACGCAGTGAGACTGCACGGGGTTAAGAAAGTAGCATGAACAGTAACGTGGTGCAATAAGCCGTGGAAATGAAAATCGTAAACAATCTCTGAACGACTTAAACTTGCAATTATAGGCAAATGCCTATATTCTGTTTGTTAGGCTTAGTGCGATATGAAAATCGAGAAACCTATCATTTGGGTTCGGTCCTCTCTCGATGACTTGAAAGCTCTACCAGATAAGCCGCGCCGCGATATTGGATTTGCCCTTTCTGAAGTGCAAGAGGGCGACTATCCAGATAACGCTAAACCCCTAAAAGGCTTTAGCGGCGTTTACGAAATTCGTACCGATTTTGATAAGAACACCTACCGAGCGGCCTATGTGGTGAATTTGGGAAATGCCATTTATGTGCTTCACGTCTTTCAAAAGAAATCTAAACGCGGCATTACCACCCCAAAGGCAGAAATAGACAAGATACGCAGCCGTCTTAAGCAGGCCCAGGAAAGGGCAAAGGAGTTAAAAAATGAAAAAGGATAAGGGTTTTACCCTCAGCAGCGGCAATGTGTTCGCTGACTTAGGGCTACCAGACGCTGAGGAATTGCACACCAAAACAAAACTCACCCTGCTTATTAAACGCATTATCAAACAGCGGGGGTGGACTCAGCAGCAAGCCGCCGATGCGCTCGGCATTAAACAGCCTGACGTGTCTGAGCTAAGCCGAGGGCAGCGCCTTGAGCATTATTCAGTAGAGCGGTTGATGAATTTTCTAAGCAAGCTCGAGCAAAAAGTGACCATCACTGTTAGCAGTGCCGAGCTGCCATCCGAAGAGATTGTGATTACACCTACCCCGTTGGCGAAAGAGGTCCACCTTGGTAAATAACGCTTGAAAAATTATGCAAGCCGTCACGCATCTCCGAGAAAAACAGTTTTCATAGCGTCAACTTGTATCACCTGAGTTGCAAAAACAGTTGCTCTAGCGACCTATCTGCAAGAGACTCGAGCTGAATATCAGCCCTGCTAAAATCGAGATTTCGCGTGAGCAGGTTGGGAACGACGACACAAAAAAGTCCGGCATCTTTAGCAGCTTGCAAACCGTTAAAGGAGTCCTCAAAAGCAAGCGCTTCATGGGGTTCAACCTCGAGCCTCGCCACTGCCTCTAGATAGGTTTCAGGGTCGGGTTTGACATTCGAGACCTGGTCGCCTGTGACAACTGTTTCGAAATAGTGGTTTATCTCGAGGCTTTCTAAGTGAGGCAGCACCCATCTACGGGGCGAGCTAGAAGCAACTGCAAGTTTTAAACCTCTTTGCTTGGCATAAAGAATCGTGTCCAGAACCCCAGGTAATAACCTCATCGCTTCCACAAGTTCTAATTTGCGCTGCCAGCGGCGCTCTCTTATAGCCTCAACGTCTAGTTCCTTTCCGCTTAGTTCAGAAAGGTAGGCGATAGCGTCAAATTCGTGACCAGAACCACCTAAAACTGTCGCGTAGAACTCGAGCGGTAATGTACAACCATACTCCTGGTAAATTTCCTGCCAGGAATCATACGCAGGCGTTTCAGTATCAAGTATTAAACCGTCGAAGTCAGAAATAATTGCTTTAATCATTAGATTCCTCATTTAGTGATATAGAAAGTAGTCTCGAGGTTACCTACTTGCACGATATAGGTGCCAGTTGCTGCCCCTTGGGTGGGAAGCAACAATAGATGCCTTATCCCAGAGCCACCAGCAGGTTGAGCTTCACGAACAGGTGGAAGCTTTTTTGCAATGAGGGAAATAAAGAAGATATTCTCAACCTTATGCACGCTATGCCCCACTGTCTCATATCCCACACGATTCCAGCTAGCGTATAGAGCTAAGCCTTTCGTATCTCCGTCAAAATGTAAAACTTCTAGCCTGTCCACATCTTTGCTGGCATCAAAAACTAAAGGTATTTTATTTAAAGTTGGATCATCAGGCGGCCGTAGAAAAGTCCTTCCACCAAGCCCATTAACAAAGATGTAATAAGAGTCGAAAGAAACCTCGCTTATAAAAACAGTCTTTGAGAAAGTGGATGAATATTTGTCAAAACAAGGAGTTGAATAAAGCGTAAAAACAAAGACTCTTTTCGTAACGTTGGTTCGGTCAATATTATTTTGGTCGACACACCCCTCAAGTGCCCTGACCGTAAATTTGATTAAGGCTATTTTCTCACCTGGATCATATTCCTCAAGCTCTATATTCATAAGCTCGAGAGGGGCTAGTTTCGGCACATCCTGCCCTACAGCAACGCTAAATATTAGCGAAATAATCAAGTAAAAGAGATGTTTGAGCATTTCCCCTCACTTAGCCTAAGGTTATATAAAACCTTGTAATAACCACTCTATACCCTGTATAATCCCCTTTGGAAGTAAATTCCCGACTACCATTTGATGGGTGGGTGCGCAGCACGCCACCTTTTTTTGATGGCGAGAGAAGATAGACAGATGTTTACGGAGGTTTTTTGAAATGGATTTGGCGGACGCCGCTCAAAACGTGCTTGGCCCGATGGGCTTTGAAGTTTTAGAGGTTGACGTAACGGGTCAAGGTGGCAAGCGGCGCGTGCTCTTGCGCATTGACCGTCAGGACGAGGCGATTGTCTCAATGGAGGATGTCACCTTAGCAACCCAAGTGTTCAGCCTCGAGCTAGACCGACTCGACCCTTTTGAGGGCGCGTATCAGTTAGATGTTACCTCACCTGGGTCGGAGCGCCCCCTATTTACGGCGCGTCACTTCGAGCGTTTTCACGACCTACTTGCTAAGGTCACCGTCGGTGGCGAGACGTTCAAAGGTAAGATTTTAGGCGTAAAGGGCGGCACGGTCACCTTCAGAGTAGACGGCAACGAGCGTGACTACAAACTATCCCAAATCAAAGCCCGCCTAGCCGAATGGCCCAGCGAGCCGAGATAATAGAACCGAGATAAACATTTTTTAATTTTTAATTTTCCAATTTTGAATTGGTTTATACAACTGAATAGGAGAGTAGAGACGTGAACAAAGAATTTATAGACGCCCTTAGCCAACTTGCCAACGAGCGCAACCTCGACAAAATGCAACTTTTGTCGTCGTTTGAAGAGTCGTTAGAGCAAGCTTACGAGCGCAACGTGGAACCGGGTAAAGAGGTCGAGGTCGAGATTGAACCCAATACGGGCGAAATCGAAGTTTTGATTATCCGCCGCGTGGTGGAGGAAATCGAGGACGAAGATAAAGAGATTTTGCTCTCAGAAGCCCTCGAGCTAGATGACACGGTAGAAGTCGGCATGGAGATGGAATTTCCGGTGGACCCTGAGAAGTTCACACGCATCGCCGTGCAGACGACCAAACAGGTCATCACCCAAAAAATCCGCGAGGCCGAGCGCATGATTGTCTTTGACGAGTACAAAGACCGCGCAGGCGAAGTGATTACGGGCGTGATCACCCGTACGGACAACAAACGCAATGTATTTGTCGACTTAGGCCGCGGCGAGGCGATTATGCCGCAAAAAGAGCAAATTCCGGGCGAGCGCTATATGATCGGTATGCGCGTCAAGGTTTACATTATGAACGTCGAGCAGTCGAGCCGGGGGCCGAGCATTTTGGTCTCGAGGGCCGCACCAGAGTTACTCGAGTATCTCATGCGCCAAGAAATTCCTGAGGTGTCTGATAACACCGTCGAGCTTAAGGCTGTTGCCCGTGAAGCGGGACAACGCTCGAAAGTTGCGGTGAGCAGCTCTAACCCGAATGTCGACCCGATTGGCGCCTGCATCGGTCACCGTGGCAGCCGTATTCAGGCGGTTACGGGCGAATTGCAGCGCGAGCGTGTGGACATTATTCTCTGGGACCCCAACCCACGCGAGTTTATCCGCAACGCCCTCTCCCCTGCCAAAGTTGGCGGCATTGAAATTGATACCGATGAAGGCGAAGCCAAAATTGCTGTGTCTAACGACCAGCTTTCGCTAGCCATTGGCAAGGGCGGGCAAAATGTGCGCCTTGCAGCTAAGCTAACGGGCTTTAAAATCGACCTGAACGCCACCGAGATGGTGAGCGATTTGGACGCCGCCATGCAGGCTGCCGCCTCGCGTTTAGACGACGACCCCCTTATTGCCACCTCGAGTGAAACCAAACGCGCCGAATTCGACGCGCTGTTTGGTGGCGGCGATACCAAGGCAGGTGAAGCTGACGCTGATGATGCTGCCGAGGTAGAAGCCGGAGCAGATGACGCTGCTTTAAGTGAAGCCGACGCTGAAGAAGCTGAGCCTGCGGACATTGAAGCAGAAGAAACTGAGACTGAAGAAATCGAAATCAAGGAGACAGCGAGCTAACGATGGTTAAAGCCAAGCACATTCCCTTACGCCGCTGCGTGGTTTGCCGCAACTCGAGACCCCAGGCTGAGCTGATTCGCTTTTTCAAAGACGAGTCGGGTCATTGGCAGTTCGATGAGGCGCGCAAATCGGGCGGACGTGGGGCCTGGCTCTGTAAAGACTCTCCCAACTGCCACAAACTAAAAGCGCTAGGCCGCTTTTTTCGCGCCGACGCCGTGCGTGTCGCGCAGCAGCTCAACGACCTAGTACCGAACAACCTAATACTGAACGACCCAGTAACGGCCCAGCCCCCAGCGGGTCAACCCCAAACGAGCGAAACGACCGGAGGCATGAATGTCAGATAAGGTAAGAATTTATCAACTCGCTAAGGATTTGGAGATGGAGTCCAAAGAACTCCTGCCTATCTTAGACGAGATGGGGGTCGACTATAAAACGGCCTCGAGTACTATTGACGGCGAAACCGCCGACACCATTCGGCAACTTGTCGAAGAAGAGGGCGGCGCAGCCGAGGCTGACGCAGCCGTCGAGCTAGCTAATGAAGCCGAAGAAGCTCTTGAAGATGAGGCCGCATCTGAAACCGAAGCTGCGCCCCCTAAAGAGAAGAAAAAGTCCGACCCGAACGCCCCCTTACGCGCCCCTGTCGTTACCGTCATGGGCCATGTCGACCACGGTAAGACAAGCCTACTCGACTACATCCGCGAGGCGAAGGTAGCTGAGCGCGAGGCAGGCGGCATCACGCAGCATGTCGGCGCGTATCAGGCGCAGACCGCCCACGGACCGATTACCTTTATAGATACGCCGGGTCACGAGGCGTTTACCAGCATCCGCCAGCGCGGGGCGAACGCGACGGACATTGTTATCGTCGTGGTTGCGGCTGATGACAGCATCATGCCGCAAACCCGTGAGGCGGTCGCCCACGCCAAGGCAGCTCAGGTGCCCATCATCGTTGCTATTAACAAAATCGACCTGCCCCAGGCCAACCCCGACAAGGTCAAGCAAGACCTCATGCAAATCGAGCTAATTCCCGAAGAGTACGGCGGCGAAACCATCGTCGTGCCTATCAGCGCAATGACGGGTGAGGGCATCGAGAACTTGCTCGAGATGACCTCGCTTGTGGCAGAGGTTGAAGACCTCCGCGCACCTGACGACGTTCCTGCTAAGGGCGTTATTATCGAATCCGTTTTGGATAAGCGGGCGGGCGTTCTTGCCACGATTATCATTCAAGAAGGTACATTGCGCGTGACCGACTATATTGTCTCGGGCGAAGCCTGGGCCAAGGTTCGCGCCATGAACGACTTTTCGGGTAAGCGTGTGGATGAAGCTGGTCCCGCCTTCCCTGTGCAAATCCTGGGTTTTAGCGACCAGCCGTCAGCGGGCGATACAGTTGAGAGCGTTGAGGATGAAGCCACGGCCAAAGAAATCGTCGCCGGGCGCACCGCTCAGCGCGAAGAAGAAGAGCGCGAGCTTATCGGACAAAAGGGCATTACCCTGGCTGACTTGTACGGCAAAACCGAGGTTACGACGATTAACCTGATTTTACGGGCAGACACGCAAGGGTCGTTAGAAGCTATCCGCGGTGTTCTTCTTAAAGAGGCTGCCACCACGGAAGAGGTCGACCTGAATATCATGCTTGCTGAAGTTGGCGCACCAACCGAAAGCGACCTGATGCTCGCCAGCACCGCCGACGCCACGATTATGACCTTTGGTGTCAACCCAGCCGGGAGCGTTAAAAAGTCTGCCCAGCGCCAAGAGGTAACGCTCAAGACATACAAAATCATCTATAACCTTATCGAAGACGTGCAGCGTATGATTCGCGGTCAAATCGAGCCTGAGTATGAAGAGCAGGTTATCGGGCACGCCGAAATTCGCCAGGTTATCAACGTGCCGCGCTCGGGCGTTATCGCAGGTTCTTACGTTACCGACGGCATCATCAAACGCGGTGCCAAAGCGCGTCTTACACGGGGCGGTAAAGAGGTTTACAAGGGTTCAGTTGCCCAACTCCGCCGTTTTAAAGATGATGTACGTGAGGTCGGTACGGGTTTTGAATGCGGTATCAACCTGCAAAACTATGACAACTTTCAAGAGGGTGACATTATCGAGGCGTATGACCTCGTTGAAGTGCCACTATAAAATTCTGGGCAGTCGCTTGCAGACCTATTTGTTACGCTGCAAGCGACTGCCACTTTTATCTCAGTAACGAACTATCAAACTATGACTCGACCTAGCCCAAAGCCACGCTATTTTCTAAGCCTATTCATTATTTTATTGCCGCTCCTGTCGGCGCTGCCTGACTTAGCTTCGTTTCAAACGCGTCATACCCAGGGTATGGGCACGCCTGCACCCTTAAGTTTGGATACAGCAGCAAAGCGTTTAAGTTTTGCGCCCAGCAATAATTTTAAAGAAGACTACGGTTCATTCGAGATTACCCTGACAAGCCGCTCGAGCCAAGACTGGACCTTTCTAGGCCGCTTTTTAGCCCTTTCCCGAGCACCTGACAACAGAAACCTGCTTTTTAGTATTGGACGGTTACAGCTCGAGGGCGGCTAAGAGCAGGGGCCAGGGGCCGGAGGTCGGTAAATTCTGACCCCTGGCCCTTGGCCCCCGACCTCTATTTAAGCTAAAGATCTAAAACCCAGAAACTCAGTCTCACATCAAATTAGGAGAAATCAATGAACCGAAGAAATTTCACGGGCATTTTGGTGCTTGCCGCCATTGCCGCGGCGCTACTTTACTTGTGGCAACCTTGGCAGCAACTGCCAGGTCAGGTTGCTGAACCGCCCCTTAAACTCGGGCTCGACTTACAGGGCGGTCTGCGCGTTGTCTTACAAGCAGAACAGGGCACACCCAGTCCTGAAGATTTAAGCGCCGCACGTAATGTTATTGAAAACCGCATCAACGAATTCGGCGTGTCCGAACCACTCATTCAAACAAGCGGTGGTAACCGTATTCTGGTCGAATTACCTGGTCTTTCAGCAGATGACCAGGACCGCGCTCTCGGGCTTATTGGTCAGCAAGCGGTGCTCGAGTTCGCCCTCGTCCAACCAGGTTCAGTAAACAAAAACGCCGCTGACATGACCGCTGAAGACTTAGAGCCTGCGGCGTTCACAGGCGAAATCTTGAGTGACGCCAGCGCTGACTTTAACCGTGTTGGCGGGGCCACACTGGGCGGCGCTGTCGTCCTTTTCAATATCAAACGTGAATTTGCCGATGACTTTGGCGACTTTACGGGTAGCAATCTAAACCGCCGTATGGCAATTGTGCTGGACGGTGTGGTGCAAACCGCGCCAAACATCAACGGGCGTATTGCGGACAGTGGTCAGATTGAAGGCATTGACTCTCTTGACGAAGCAAGTGATATTGCCCTGGTACTGCGCAGCGGTAGCTTGCCGATTAACTTAGTCGTCGAAGAGATTCGTGCGATTGGTCCGACCCTGGGGCAAGACTCGATTCGTGCAGGTACACGGGCCGCGCTCATTGGTGGCTTAGGCGTTATCGTCGCCATTTTGCTCTATTACGGCCCCCTGTTCGGCGGCGTTCTGACCGTCGGCCTCTTACTCGTGGTTCTGTTTATCTTTGGCGTTTTAGCAGGCTTGAATGCTGTGCTTACGCTGCCAGGTTTGGCGGGTCTAGTACTTACCATCGGCGCTGCGGTTGACGGTAACGTTATTTCGTTCGAGCGCATCAAAGAAGAATTGCGTGCAGGTAAAAGCTTGCGCCTCGCCATGAAATCAGGCTTTGGCAACTCGCTCTCAGCCATTATCGATGCGAACGTGACCACCCTGTTAGCAGCGGCGGCGCTTTACCAATATACAAGCGGCCCGGTTCGCGGTTTTGCAATTACGCTGGCTATCGGTATTGTCGCTGCGGTGTTTGTCAATATTATCGTCGT
>ENA-ORXM01002525-ORXM01002525.1-marine-metagenome-genome-assembly--contig:-NODE-2525-length-20942-cov-7.176995_pt1 | contig 20942 bp, 11 predicted proteins | sample MGYA00237867_ERZ511480 | MGnify/ENA primary metagenome ERZ511480 (study PRJEB26309, sample SAMN06266103) | marine metagenome | isolation source: Algal blade | place: United Kingdom:Sidmouth, United...
GGGGAAATGGAAGACTTTATACAAGAAGAATCTAAAAAGCCAGGAATTACAAATAAACGAAATGGTAAGCTAAAAAAGCGAGTAAAGAGTGCTGCGGGGATTTTAGAAATAGAGACTCCTCGTGATCGCAATGGAGATTTTAATCCTGCCATATTAAAAAAGCGGGAACGTTTCTTGACGAGCGGCCTAGACGAGCAAATATTAGCTTTATATGCACAAGGCAATTCAATAGAAGATGTTAAAAGATTATTATCTAAAATGCTAGGCGTAGATATTTCTGCTGGTAAAATATCACAAATAACAGATTTAATATTGCCAGAATTAGAAACTTGGCGGACAAGACCGTTGGAATCATTCTATCCAATAGTATACCTTGATGCGATACACTTTAAAGTAAGACAAGATGGAAGTTATAAGAGCTGTGCATTTTATACCTGCTATTCGGTAAATTGGGAAGGTCGTCGGGATTTATTAGGCTTGTATGTTAATGGTAGTGAGGGATCTAGTAATTGGGGTCTAGTGTTAGAGGATCTGAAAAAGAGAGGGTTAAAGGATATACTGGTAATGTGCGTGGATAATTTAGCTGGTTTTTCCGAAGTGATAAACGAGGCATATCCAAGTACAATAGTGCAAAAATGTATAGTACATCAGGTGAGGAGTTCGCTTAAATACGTGGATGAAAAAGACAAGAAAGCAGTAGTGAGCGATTTAAGAAAAATATATACAGCATCAACAGAAGAGCATGCTCAAACAGCGATGAAAGCTTTTGATGTAAAGTGGGCAACGAAGTATTCTTATGTTGTAGATCAATGGAGAGATAACTGGACTGAACTGATGGCTTTTTTAGACTTCCCTCCAGGAATGGGTAAGATGATTTATACTACAAATCCTGTAGAAGCACTACATAGAATAATAAGAAAATTAGTAAAATCCAAAGCTGCATGGCCATCGCCAACGGCCTTGGTAAAGCAGTTATACTTATCATTAAGCTATAATGAAAAATCATGGAAAAAAAATGCGCGAGGATGGGCGGAAGTCCAAAGAGATATTATTAAATTGTATCCCGATAGGGTTCCAAAGAAATAATTGGACTGTTGAAGGACAATCGCTACGAATTGGATAAGCCCCCTTTTCAATGAGGGGCTTATCCAATTCTTCGCTGTTCGGCCAAAAAAATATTAACTAACGAGACACAGTTTAATGAACTATCCCTCACATTGTATTAAATAACAACGAAATTTAAGTATCAATTGACGCTGCGAAATATCAGATGGCTTGATGTAATATAATACATCAAATAATAAATTCTAATCTATAATTACCATCAACATTTCACCTCACTTTACCTCTCCCTCCCCCACCTTATACAATTGGCAAAACCATGCGCCATTCGCTGGTGCACCATGTCCAATGCATATCCATTTTCGTCAATCCTACCTTGTGCAATTTGCTCAAGATTTTTTGCAACTTGCCTAAATTGACCAATAGCTTTCTCTGGTGGATTAACTTGTTGTTCCAATCCAGTGATACATTCGTACATAAGTCTAGAGACTTCCAAAACTTCTAATTTTGTGGCTTGTGAGACAATTCTTCTATTTCTGTTTTCTGAATCCTTTGGTAGGCTCCATAATGTGCGCTCAAGTTTGGTGTATTGATCTCGTGCTAAAATGACTTGGTCAAATTGAACTGCGATAGCGCTTAGTTTTGGAAACATTTCACTCTTAGCTAAGTCTGAAAGCGTTGGTATTATGATAGAGTCGTGTTTCTTATCAACACTGCGATTGTCCTCAAAATCGTTGTAAGCACTCAAAACATTGCGATAAGCTTTGTTGCCGTAGTACTTTGTGCCTAAATAACCTAGGTCAGCTCCACGATATGCGAGAACACGAATTTCTGTTTCTATTTGAAAGGATGAATCGTTAGATAGTGGTTCTCCAATTGTTATCGGTTCTGCAACTAAATCCATCACGACTTTTGGTGGTTTGTCCTGAATATTACTGGCACTGTCTTGACAAGAAACAGAGAATATGACTACCAAATAATATAGATAAGACTGTTTAATTTTACTTAGATTATTTTTTGATCTCATAATTGTAAATATTTATATCTATCCAACAAATCGATCCCCCCTCGCGGAAGGGGTAAAACGAGCACGACGAGGACCGAGGAAGTAAAGTGGAAAACCCGACCAACGCGAGGCCTTCTTGCATGATAGTATAGGCGCGCGCCCAAATACAATTCATAAACAAACCAAAAACGGTGAATACCTCTTCTCAAGAGATATTCACCGCCAATTATTACTGCTATAATTCAATCAAATAAGAATTTTAATCAAACAAGTTCTCATAAGTATTATCGCCACCAGCGGAATTATCTCTCAACTCAGGACGCTTTACTTTCTCTTGTAGATCCAACCCTTCTCCAGCGTTATCCATAAGTAGCAGCGTGCTCTTCTTCTCCCAGTCTTCTAACATAGCAAGACCTTTTTCTTCGAATACCCCATTCTGAAGATCAATACTATCCATGAAGGAAGAAGACATCTCCATCATGCGCTCCATCTCTCCTACCTTATTGGATACATCATCAGCTACATGCTCTAAGGCTGCATCAAACATCGCTCTCTTATCTGGATCACCAGAGATAACACTCATGGCAGATTTCATCGCACCGTGTGAAGCCTTAATGGCATTAAATTCTTGCTCTTTTACTTTCACCTGATCTTTAGTATCCTCCAATAATATTTCAGAATTGGTGTACATCTTAGTGAGGATTCTATATATAACTTGCATCTTATTATGCAAGGTTTTATACTTACTATTAGATTCTCTTAACCTAGCTGCCTTCCTAGAAGAAAGCGTCAATTGAGTTGTGTTACCTTTTTTCTTTGCTGCACTAGCCAGGGCCATATTATTATCTATTTCCTTCTTATTGGTCTCCATTAATGTCTTTAGCTTACGCATCTGACCTCTTATGTCGCCAATTTGCTTACTCATCTTGCGCAGGTTATCTTCAAGATCGCTAATGTAATTTTTGAGTATTCCGATAGGGTCAATTGTGATAAAAAGACCAGTAATCTTACGCATAACACTCTTATACATATACGAAACCAGATTTCTCCCACTCTTACTAAATGCGGTAAAGAGCACTACCCCTAGTACAAGCGCACCTACTACTGCAGCTATGACAGTTCCAAGATTCGCTAAGAGTAAAAAACCTCCATAGCCAAGGGCTGCGAGAATAGCTACCAAGAATATCATCCCAGTTACGCCCTCTGGTTTTTGCCAAAAGGACTTTGTTTTATTTTCCATTGATGCAAAATCTGCCATAATCTATTATAGGTATTTATTAAATCTTTCTATATCCTCTGCTATAACACCGAGAATACTTTGATAAGTAGTTTCAAAATTACTTTTAGTGGCATCGATTTTATTCTGTGCCTCTTTGATATCCTGATCAGCATTGTCAATAGTAGATTGGGATTTTTTTATAGTTGCCTCTATTTGCGCAATCTTCTTGGTATTTTCTGCTATCTGCTGCTTTAGACGATCCACCTCTGCCTTCTTGCCAGCTATCTTTTCCCGAACTTGATTCTGTAGTGCTTCGTCAAACTGTGCTTTTTCCTTATCTATTATTTGCTGATAGTGTCGAGCTGTTTGTACAAGTTTATCTTTAGTTAGCCCGACTGTAGAGGCCGTAGCAAAGGCAGACTTAATAGCCGTCTCATCATCCATATTCATCTTTTTCAATGAATTGAGGGATTGCTTAAATTCAAGATAATCAAAGCCTTGCAGGTTACTTCTATCCAACGCCCTGGTCAAGAAATCTAGACTTTTCTGGTCTATTTCCCCGTTGATACTAAATATCTGATTTAATTTTGACGCCATACTAATTAATTGATATACAAATATAGAAAATATAGGATTCTATCTCCTATTTTATCGCTAAAACGCGCTAAACTTACTACGAATTATCCGCACAACTGTTCAAATCAATTTCTCTGCAAATCTAAGTGCACGCCAGTCCATCCAATTATATGATTGTCCTGTCATCGCGAACCCCACATGACCGCCCTGTTTTGTCAGTTCCAATTGTATCTTCGGATGTCGTTTGCACAATTCCATTGGTATACACGTAGTAGAAACGATGGGGTCATTTTTAGCTAAAACTACTAGTAAAGGTGTATCTAGATCATGCAGAAAATTCTTACAAGCGGCGGCATAATAAAAATCCTCAACACTAGCAAAACCATTTATCGGTGCAGAAAACGTAGCATCGAATCCTTCCCATTTAACGAATGAATCAATCTTTCCAACATCGAGTCTGCCTGGAAACTGTTGATCCTTAAGTAATATTTTTGCTTTAAGCCGAGATCTAAAAATGTGATTATATATCCAGTTGCTTCTCATCTCTACCCAACGAATACTCTCTTCCAAATCAAATGGCGCTGAAAATGAAATGCCACATTTTATCTCTGCTGGAAGCCGACCAGCATTTACAGACAGGTATTTACTTAGAATGGCACCTCCCATACTATAGCCTGATAGTACTATCTCTTCATATTTTTTTGTATTCACTATATGATCGACAACTTGACCTAAATCCTCCGTTTCTCCGTGAAAATACAGTTTAAAATTTCGATTAATTTCTTCACTGCATGATCTACAATTGAGTGACACGACATCCCATCCATTCGCTGCAAAATACTTAGCTGCACTGAGCATATATTGACGAGTACTATTTCCCTCTAGCCCATGCAAAAGCACCACCAGCTTTTTACTACCTTGTGTAATCCAGTCTAAGTCTAGGAAATCTCCGTCCTTCAATTCGAGGCGTTCTCTATCGTATTTAACGCCTTGGACTTTACGAAAAAACCCGGGTATGATAGTCTGTAACTGACCGTTCAATGACCAAAACGGGTTTTCTCGATAAAGCTCATTAATGATTAACGACATATAAAAAGCGTATTATTTGGCTATTCATTTTCATCATCACCATTCTTATTCTGATCTGCTTGATCATCCTTGTCATTCACTTCAGTCGCATCATCACTATTCGTATCTTCTGCTATTGCATCAGTATTCTGATTCTCAGCCTCCCCATTTACATCCACCTCTTCATCTACATTACCTTCTCGAATAATGGCAACATCACCTATACTTTGCGTACTATCAAGACTGATTACACGCACACCGGAGGTTGCTCTTCCCATGGTTCGGATATCTATTACACTCATTCTTATCATTATACCATCCAAGGTAGTAATCATCATATCATCGTTGTCCGTCACAGCTTTCAGCGTCACCATGCTTCCAGTCTTTTCGCTGAGGTTCATTGTTCGTACACCTTTCCCGCCTCGATTCGTAACACGATATTCATCCAGCGCAGATCGCTTACCGCTTCCTTTCTCTGACACTACCATGATCGTTACCTCAGGATCTTTAGGATCCACAATAATCATCCCAACTACAGTGTCATCTCCCCCAGGATCTAAAGTGATACCACGCACACCTGCGGCACTTCTACCCATAGCTCTTACTTTAGCTTCTGGGAATCGAATCGCTCTACCCCCTCTGTTTCCGATTAAAATTTCCTTATTACCATCTGTCAACTTCACCTCTAATAGTTCATCTCCTTCATTAATAGTAATTGCTTGGATACCATTTGTTCTCGGTCTAGAAAATGCCTCTACTAAAGTCTTCTTAATCAATCCATGTTTAGTACAGAATACGATATAGTTATTGTTCAAAAATTCTGCATCCTTTAAATCCTCTATGGCTATATACCCTTTTATTTTATCATCCTTAGGTAATGACAATAGATTCTGAATCATTCGTCCACTCGACACTTTACTCGTCTCTGGAATCTCATATATTCTAAGCCAAAAACATTTCCCTGAGTGGGTAAACAAGAGAAGATGATTGTGCGATTTACCGACCATCATATGCTCGATATAGTCTTCATTCTTTGTCTTTGACCCACGAGATCCTTTACCACCTCTTCCTTGTGTTTTATATTCCGAAGTCTTGGTCCGTTTTATATAACCTTGCTGACTGATAGTAACTACTACCCTATCATTTGGGATCATATCCTCTATGTTGATTTCTCCTTCCGCGTGCGTAATTTGCGTACGACGCTCGTCTCCGAATCGATCTTTTATTTCCAGTAGTTCGTCCTTGATGATTGTGTTCTGGCGACCAGGGCTAGCAAGAATATCTTTGAGATCGATAATTTGTTTCTGCAATTCGTCATACTCCGTACGCACCTTCTCACGCTCTAGACCAGTCAACTTTTGTAGACGCATTTCTAAGATCGCCTTCGCTTGATCCTCCGTTAAAAGATTATCACCTTCGGGAAAAAACTTCTCACTCTGAAAATCGATCAAAGGTTTAAACTCTTTCCAGAATTTAGCTTTATCAGTAACAAAATCCCCTTTCATCAGCTTCTGCTTTGCCTCTTCTGGAGTAGCACTATTTCTAATTAGGGTGATAACAGCATCTATATAATCTATCGCCACCAGCAAGCCCAACAAGATATGCGCTCGCTCCATCGCCTTGTTCAATTCAAACTCGGTACGACGCTGGATAACCTCTAATCTAAACTTGATAAATTCGACAATCAACATCTTAAGTGAGAGTTGGATTGGACGTCCATCTACTAGTGCGATATTGTTTACACCGAATGAAGATTGAAGTGGAGTGTATTTGTATAACTTACTGAGTACCACCTTAGGAATAGCATCTTGCTTAAGTTCTACTACTAGTCGTAATCCTGTTTTTCTATCGGATTCATTTCGAAGTGCACTAATACCTGTAACTCTTCCATCACGATATAGATCAGCAATTTTCTTTTCTAAGACGTTAGTATTTACTTGATAAGGGATCTCGGTTATAATTATTCTAGAACGACCATTTTTACCCTCTTCGATCTCTGCTTTTCCTCTAAGCACAACTCTACCCCTGCCCGTTTCGAAAGCTTCACGCACGCCTGATGTACCATAGATAATACCACCCGTAGGAAAGTCTGGTGCTTTTATATGCTCCATCAGTCCATCTACGTCTATTTCTGGATTGTCTATAGTAGCTATCACACCGTCTACTACTTCACTCAGATTATGCGGCAACATATTCGTTGCCATACCTACTGCGATACCCGAAGAACCATTGATCAGTAAGTTAGGCATCTTAGCAGGAAGTACAATTGGTTCCTTCAGCGAATCATCAAAGTTAAATCTAAAATCTACCGTATCCTTCTTTATATCATCCAGTAATTCAGTAGACAATTTATCCATTCTCGCCTCAGTATATCTCATAGCTGCGGGACCATCCCCATCTATGTGCCCAAAGTTTCCTTGTCCATCTATCAAAGGATATCTGAGCGCCCAATCTTGCGCCATACGTACCATTGCATCGTACACGGAAGTATCACCATGTGGGTGATATTTACCGAGTACCTCTCCTACAACTCTGGCAGATTTACGATGCGGCTTGGTCGATTGCAGCCCTAGATCGTTCATCGCATACAGTATTCTTCGGTGCACAGGTTTGAGTCCATCACGCACATCTGGCAGGGCTCTACTAACGATTACCGACATAGAATAATCTATGTAAGCATTCTTCATTTCATCCTCTATATTAATGGGGATTATCCTTTCTGAAGCCATAAATTCTTTTGTGTTAAAAACAGACCGAAATTACGTTTTTTTAGCATATTTATCGGCACGATTTTGAAATAATTAACACTTATTTCAACATTGAAAGTAACGTTTTTTGCTATATTAAATTCAAGAATAGACTAAAGTGTTAACCTACTGAATAACAGGTGTTTAATAAGCATATTTCGATTTATCATAATCTACTACTAAATACTAGAAAAGTGCTCCCTTGATAGAAATATTAGCATCTTGAGTTGATTATCTTTTGGGGGCTTACGCCTATTCTAGATTCAATGAAAAATTGAATCTAGAATAGGCGTCGCTATGCTCCAGAGCTCCCTATTCGGTCGGTCATTCGGACTGCTGTGGTATCGTTGTTGCCAACCCCTCCCAACCTACGCAAACATCGATACCACAGCCCTCTTGCGCAGCGCTAAGCCAAGTATTCTCTTATTGAAATATACTAGGGTAATTGTAATGTTTAAATATGGAAAGTGTAGCAAATTTTATTTACTGATGTAGATCTCCGCAGCAGAATATTTAAGTATTTCACTTCCGAAAATCGGGATGGGCTACGCTGTGGTGATGTGTTTATACTTCTGAATACCCTTGATAATATACGATATAATCTTCCACAACTATCACATACCTCATAACTCAAATTTACGAATACGTCCTTTATTAAATTCCTATTTAATCAACAACACATCACCTGTGATCAACTCCAAATCTCCATCTTTAGTTGTAAACTCTATGAGGTAGATGAATACTCCAGGATTCATAGTCTGATCTCTAAACATACCATTCCATCCAAAATTCAAACCTGTTGGATCAAAGTTAGATAGCTCAAAGACAGCCGCGCCCCATCTATCAAAAACTTTAAAGGTATTGACCAGAGCAACTTGATCATTCGTATAGAAAGTAAAATTATCATTTGTGCCATCACCGTTCGGAGAAAATGCATTGGGTACATATATACTCAGACTAGGTGTCACGATGATGTTTATTTCTGCAATATCTATGCAGCCGTTAATATCAGTCACAGCTAACTGTAGTAATTGATCTTCGCTCCCTCCATATTGTGTTTGCAGACATGTATCGCAGGATAAAATATTAGATGGACTCCAGCTAACTTGTGCAATCTCTGAAGGCGGATTACTTGTAACTGCCACAATACTGGCTAGCCTCCCATCCATTATCTGCAGTGTATCTGGCATTATCACTTCAAAGGTATCACCAGCAAGCACATTTAGTACGGTATCAATTATACAGCCATTAGCATCTATAATCTGAACCAAATATTCATCAGGAACCAAATCCGAAAATATACCTACATCGTTAAGGATTTCTCCATTCAAAGAATAGATAAAAGGGGGTGTGCCACTGGAAAAGTCTGCAACATTAATACTCCCATCATTGTCTCCTAGACAATTTTCATTTTCTATATCAATTGCTCCTAGGCCCAGTGGTAATAATAATTCAGAGACAATAACTTGATCGCTTGCATTACAACCGTTACTACTATCAATAACTTGTAAATTGTACAACCCAGCATTATTGACAAGTACTGTGCTCGAATTGGATATTACTTCGCCATTTAAGTTAGTCCAAACAAACGCTAGATTATTGCCAATACTTGTAGAACCGTCAAGTACTATCTGTTCTATATCACAACCGATTATCTGATCCTCACCAGCGTTGGCAGTAGGTACAGCACTATCTATTAATACCTCCACAATATCCTCTGCCGAACATCCATTATCTGTATTTGTCGCAACTAGTTTATACTCTCCAGAAATATCTACTATCATACTAGTATTATTTCCTAAAATTACTCCAGTCGGGCTATACCATATATATTCTAAATTTTTTCCAAAGCTTGCGCTAGCATTTATCTCAACGTTTGGATTGTTGCAGTCAATAGTCTGATCAGGACCAGCATTAGCAATTGGTGTCGTCATGTCAATATCAATTATGACATCATCATAAGCAGTACATCCATTTATAGAATTAGTAGTCTCTAAAGTGTAGGTTCCAGCAGTATCTACTAAATGAATTATTGTATTACTTATAATCTCACCTGTTGAATTTATCCATTCATAATACAGATTTTCTCCTATACTTAGCGAACCATCAAGTAGTACCTCAGATACTATGCAATTAAGAACTTGGTCAACTCCAGCATTGGAGACTGGAGCTATAGTATCAATAAATATTTCCACTCCATCTATGCTTTCACATCCATTATTAGCATCAGTAACGATCAGATTATAATTTCCTGCATTAGAAACAATTACTAGCTCATCCTCACTTATTACCTCTCCTGTTGAATCTATCCACTCATAATCTAAATTACTCCCAATACTTAATTCACTGCTAAGCGTGATAGTTGGACTTATACAATTGATGGTCTGATCGCTCCCCGCATCCGCTATTGGTAGATAATTATCTAACGAGACGTCTACCTCATCCACGTTAGAGCAACCGTTTTCTATGTCAGTAACTTTTAAAACATAAACTCCTGCAGCATTGGTATATACACTCGAACTACTTCCTATAACAGCTCCAGATGGATCGCGCCATTCGTAACTTAGATTATTTCCGATACTTGCTGCTCCATGAAGTTGAACCTCTGTAGAAATACAATTAATGATCATATCTGGCCCAGCGTCGGCCATCGGTTCATTGGTATTCAAGGTTACCAATACCTGCTCGATAGCAGTACAGCCATTATTAGGGTTGGTTACTTGGAGAGTATATATTCCTTCAAGACTTACTTGTGTATTGGATGTATTATGAATAGACACTCCTAACGAATCAAACCACTCATAAACTAGATTATCACCTATACTACCTGAGCCATCTAGAATAACTTCCGTATTTATACAATCGAGAACTTGATCAAAGCCAGCATTTGCAATAGGATTGGTATTATCGGCTATTACAAGTACTTCATCAAAAGTGCTACAACCATTCTGAGGATCAATAATTTGTAGTGTATAAACACCTGCTTGACTTACAGTAATGCTAGCTGCATTTCCTAATGCGTCGCCCGTAGGACTAAACCACTGGTAACTGTGGTTACTTCCTGTGCTAGCGGAACCATCCAATAATACTTCTTCAGTATAACAATCAATAGTCTGGTCAGCACCCGCATTTGCTGTTGGTATTGCGTTATCAATTTCTACTAACACCTCATCTGAAGCAGAACAGCCACTAATCAAATCTGTAACATGCACGGTATAAGTACCAGCGATACTTACTACCACAGTTGTTGTACTGTCGATCACTACGCCAGACGGGCTACGCCACTCATAATTAAGATCCCCTGCACCTGTTGCAGAAACTTCGAGTATCACTTCCATATTACTGCAAGTAATAGTCTGATTTGGACCAACAATCACATTGGGTTTCGAAATGTTTCTCTCCACCAAAACCTCATCAACTGAAGTACAGCCATTCATAGTATCCGTAACTAGTAGGGTATACATGCCAGGCAAGCTTACAAGCAAGCTTGGTAAGTTACCTACTAAATCCCCAGCAGGACTAATCCATGAATAATCTATATTATTACCAGGCTCAGTCAAATCTCCAATAGACACTTCTAGATTGTTACAATCAATTTTCTGATTCTCTCCTGCATCTGCAGTTGGTACTTGTAGATCTAACGTTACTTCTACTTGATCACTTGCGGCACATCCGTTCTCAATATTCGTAACTTGTAATGTATAGACGCCAGCCACCTCCGCAGAAATGCTTATGCTATTGCTTAGATAGTCTCCAGATTGGCTAAGCCATTCATAAGTCAGATTCTCTCCAGAGCTAAAACCTCCATCCAGTATGGCTTCCGTGGTAACGCAATCAATTGTTTGATCTGGTCCCGCATCAACGCTAGGTATCGTGTTATCTATATCGACAAGTACTTCGTCTGTTGCAGTACAACCATTTTCGATATTTGTAATTTGTAACTGATAAGACCCTGCGCTATTTACGTTTATAGTTGCTGTGTTACCTATCTCAGCGCCGATAGTATCAGACCATAGGAACTCCAGCGTATTACCAATACTACTCAAACCGTCCAATGTCACCTCTTGATTATTACAGTCGATGGTTTGATCAAATCCAGCGTTAGCACTAGGTGTATTATTGTCTACCAGTACTTGCACCTCATCTAGTGTCATACATCCGTTATTGTTTTCAGTGATGACTAAAGTGTAAACACCAATAGACTCTACTGATATGGTTGCAGCATTTCCAATAGTATTTCCATTTGGGTCCAGCCACTGATAGTTGAGATTGTTTCCTATACTAGCTGATCCATCGAGAGTAACCGCTGCATTAATACAGTCTATATATTGATCTAAACCTGCGTTAGCAGTAGGCGCAGTATTATCTATGTCAACTATCACTTCATCGGTATTTGTACAACCATTTATCGGATCAGTAATTTGCAAAATATAAATACCAGCAATATTTACATCTATGGTTGATGTGTCACCAATAATAGCACCAGATGGATTTGTCCATTGGTATAGACTGTTATTACTATTCGATTCGCCGAGAAGCGTAACCGAATTATTCGCACAATCAATGGTTTGATTAGGACCAGCATTTGCTAGTGGTGAAGTTATATTCACCTCAACCACTACCTCACTTGTAGTGATGCAGCCATTATCAAGATTGGTCAACTGTAGTGAGTAAATACCAGCAGTGTTAACTTCCACACTAGGGTCTTCACTCACGACAATTCCATTGGGATTTATCCATTCATATTCTATATTGGTTTCCGTTATATTTGCACTGGTGAGGGTTGCGCTCTGGTTAATGCAATCTATAATTTGATCTACTCTAGCATCTGTACTGGGACCAATATTGTCAATTTCTATTTGCACTTCATCCATAGCTGTGCAACCATTGGTAGTATCTGTGATCAGTAGTGTATATACGCCTGCCTCTGTTACTTCCACGCTTTCAGAATTACTAATAACCGTACCAGCAGGGTTAATCCAAGTACTTTCAAATTCGCTTCCTAATGGCCATAAGCTCATTAAGGTAGCTTCTGTATCAATACAATCAATTATTTGATCTGTACCTGCATTCGCTGTGGGACGCATAGTATCGATAGCAATGAAGACACTGTCTGATAATAAACATTCGTTGGCAAATTCACCCGAGAGGTAGTACCAACCTGGTACATTCACGATTCCCGTAAGTGCGAACTCTGAGTATCCATTAGGACCCTCCCAATGATAAATACCATCTCCAGATGCTATACCAGTCAATTCTATACTAGTGTTTGAGCACGTCAGATTTTCGCTGATTGGTTCTATGCCTATCGAACCTGAACACATAGAACATGGTGCAGGTGGCAGGATAGTAATTGGTAAGAGACAAATAGAAGTATTTATATCTTGGAGTGTAAAATTGACTTCGCCATCAATAATCGGAAAAGGACCTAGTGTCTGCAATGTATTGAAATCACCAGTAATGTTTGGATTATCTATTAGCTCCCATCCACTGACAGAATTGGATCCTGACACTAAAATATCAAAGTAAAAAAGATCATCTGCGAGATTATTACCCGTGCCATTATCATCGCAGATAATATTTGATACTGTTGCTAATAAATTTTCAAATACTACGTCTATTTGCTCTAAATCACAGCATAGAAAATTGCAGTTGATAGTATTAATATTGTCTCCTATAGAAGGAAATAAATCAGCTCCGATGACAAAGTTGTAAGCATAGATGGTATAAGTTGCACTCACGGGAGAGGTAAACGTTCCCGAGTCTGATTCAATTATATCAATAATATCTCCACTTTCATTGGTCAGTAAAATCAATTGTCTGGTATTCACGTCATCGTTGTAATCTATGCTGGTAAAGTCAACCAATTCATTTGTACAAAGCATCATAGGAGATACTATTAAATCACCAGCATCTGGTCGCTGAACATTTATAGTTATACACAATGGTGGTGGTTCATCAGAAAGAGGAACACATGGATCATTAGAAGCATCAATACAAAGTTCGAAGGTACCAGCTGTCGACCAAGGAAATTCAAGAATAGGAGAAGAGGAAACATTGATTAGAGCGCCATTCAAAAACCAGCTGTATTGGGCTGCACCAAGCAACTCCTCTGCAAAATACTCCTCTGTAGTATTTACACATGGGTTCTCATTACCGTTAATAGGCATAGTCCAATCTTCTATCTCTTCTTCACCACAAACCCCTAGTATATCGATAGTAACATCACAATAAGATCCTAAGCATCCATCCACTAGAAAATAATATACGTTTCCAATTACCAGGTCTGATAGTTCTAAAATTTTATTGTCGGTGTTACAAGTTTGTATACTGACGTTGCAGGCTAATTGCTCCGTAAAAGTGCAGTCACCATAAATGGCAATCTGTACACCTAAAATATTAAATAATCCTACTGTACCAGGACGACAATTGGCAAATGATGCTTCTAATGTAAGTTCTGTACACCACGCGGTAAATGCAAACCAAGTTGGATTATCTGTCTGTGAATTAGTATCATTATTACAAATAGGGGTAGGTCCATCATCGGCATGGGGAAAGCTTGACATCGAAAACATATAACCGTCTAATTCATCAACACTACATAAAACTGGAGCAGTTTCACAAGCACATTCAGGTTGATTTCCATCTGTACATTGTCCAAATGATACGGAGAAAGAAATAAAAATTAGGATGATAGCTAAGTTTAGCCTTAATATAAGAAGAGTCATTTACAAAAAATTAGTGTATTCAACTTGTTTTGTATTATGTCACGGTCTTCAATCCATAGTAGTGTGTAATATATCCTTTTATATTAGCAGATTTAAATTTTGAGCTATGAAACTGTGCATATAATACGCAACTTAGCTTCCGTATTTATTAGCACTAAGTATTATTTTTATAGTTAGACTTGCTTACTTTATCTCCCTAGTTTGCAAGATGGATAGTGCACTGCATCAAAACTTGTATGTAGAAAACTAAAAATTTAGGACGATTTTGCGATAGGGATACGAAAGGATCGACTGAAAGGAGATGTGCCGCTGGAGGTACGGAAGCGGTACCGAGCGGATGAGCGAGCCTGTAGGAGCCCGGGCCCCTTAGGGTATCGCCCAAACAATACCTCTAGAGAGACATCACGAGACTTTGCTCTCCCTAGAAGCAACAATCAAGCATACTTTTTTGTATCTAGTGTAACGCTATTAGTAGTACAGAAAAATTGAGGGACAAATACTTATCATGAAAGAAAGTTATATCGTGTTTTGCTTATTGTTAATATCCGTTTTTGTTTTTGGCCAATCCAGCTTGAATGTCGACTTGGTCAAAATAATGGATCGCGGTGCGGAGTACTATAGTGGTTCGTGGGTATACGTAGATGGGCAGGGACGAGAATATGGGCTCGTCGGCGCGAAGTCAGGCGTAGCAATCTACTCCTTGGAGGCAGGGCAAGATGAGGAACTTGCATTTATACCAGGTCCCTTCAACAACTGGCGCGAAATAACTGTCATAAAAGACCATGCATATATCACCACAGAAGGAAGAGGAGACGATGAGGGACTACAGGTTCTCAGCTTAGCAGGGTTACCCGATACTGCATTTTTATTGACCACCTATGACAGTACTTTTACAACTGGTCATATATTACAGAAGGATGTTTACAAACCTGATGAACCGTATATTTATATTTCAGGGACGGACGCTACTGGCGGTGTCCACATACTGGATGTTTCCAATCCTGCTGATCCAGTAGAAGTGGGTCTGCATAACCCGGGTGACTATGTTCACGATGTGCACGTGCGAGGGGATCGAATGTACACCTTTCAATTCAACATAGGTGTGATACAAGTTGTCGATATTTCTGATAAAACGAATCCAGTACTGCTCGCCTCCATCGACGATCCAGGAGGGGCTACACATAGTGGATGGACCACCGATGATAATAATTTTCTGCTCGTCGCGGATGAGAGGAATGGTTTTGTTGGACGCATTTTTGACATCCGAGATCTGGAAAACATTTTTGAGGTCAGTACTTTTACTTCCAACCCAAATACTTTCGTACATAATCCTTATGTGAGTGGAGACTTCGCATATCTGGCTCATAATAGAGAAGGGCTGCGTGTGTATGATGTCGTGGATCCTAGCAATCCAGTAGAAATTGGATACTACGACACCGTAACGGATGAGAATGCCGGATCAGGGGGTCTGTGGTCTGCCTGTCCATTTATACCCAGCAAAAAAGTTATTGGTGGAGACCGAGATCTTGGCTTGATGGTTTGGGAAATTAATGAGGTCTATGCAAGTCGATTCAGCGGAACTGTTTTTGATGAGAATACGCTGCTTCCGCTCAATGATGTGAATGTGAGTATAGTAGAACAGTTAGATACGACCTTTACCGATGGCTTTGGTGACTTTAAAGGTGGCTATCCTATAGAGGGTAAAATAAATCTCAAGTTTGCTTTAGATGGTTATGCAAGTAAGACTGTAGAGATCTCGCTAGTTGCTGGAGAGGAGCAAGTAATAGAAGTATATCTAGAGCAAGCATCTGTTGGCACAAAGCAGCTAATAGCTAATGATCGATTGAAAGTTTGGCCGACACCGACAGACGAAAACTTGCTTGTCTCTATCTCAGAAAATGCTAAAGGCGACCTCTCAATATTTAATTTACTCGGTCAAAATGTAAAAACTGCTGTAGTAAATGAGACAGGAAAGATGGCAATAGACGTAATTGATCTTTCCGATGGAATTTATTTTTTGCGTTGGAGAAGTGAAGATCAGTCAACTATAGCATCGCAAAGAGTAATCATTAAACACTAGAGAAAAAAGGTGGTGCCGGACAAGATGCCCAGCACCTACACTCCAAATCTATTGAGAAAAGTATGAGAAAAAGTCAGCGTTTTACAGGCGATGAAATTTAATCTAGAATTTGGTAGTGTAATTTATTATGATTCAAATATAGAGCCATACCTTATCCGTCCCGATCAGAAACGACTACTAAATGTGACTTTAATGATACGCTCACATTAATGGATTATTTATACGTGACAGTACCCTTGAAACTATACCTAACAACCCATTCCTGTTTAGGTCTGCTGTCTTTTTTTAATGATGACAATAGTAAATGTCCTTAACCCATAGGAAATGTCAAAGCCTTTGCCAATATATTTCGGAAACTTGGCTTCATGTGTTATTCTTTATTTTTCTTCTTTGTGACGAAGAGATAAGAAAGAATCAGAATTAAGCTGTGACAAATTATGAACTTAATTACCAGTTATAATATAGCAATTACACCTATATTCTTTGATTAAAATAGGTCAACCTTAGTTTGGCAGGGCTAAAGTGTGCGGATGTAGGATAATAAACAATTAACTACTGTGCCTGTTTATTTATCATAATCATATAGCAGCTATAATATTCTAGTATTAGGTGCTTAATAAGAGATATTAATTACTTTTACATCAAAATTCATTGTACTTGCCAGATCAAAAGGTTACTCCGTATAACAATGTAGACACGAAGAGACATCAGGTAGAGAATATGTTTGACAACATAGCTCCTTACTATGATTTACTCAATAAAGTGCTCTCCTTAGGAATAGATAAACGGTGGAGATCAAAAGCAATAAGCTTGTTATCAGATCTTCAATCTCCACATATTCTAGATGTTGCGACTGGAACGTGCGACGTGGCTATAGAAATGGCAAAAAATTTGAATAGTCCTAGTATAATTGGTTTGGATATTTCAGCGAATATGCTGGAAGTAGGTCAGAAGAAAATAGATAAGGCGGGCTTAGCTGATGTAATAGAACTAAAACAAGGAGAATCAGAAAATCTACCTTTTGATGACAATACCTTTGACGCTATCACCGTTGCATTTGGGGTGAGGAATTTTGATAATCTCACCAAAGGACTAGCTGAAATGAAGCGAGTGTTAAAGCCTGACGGTCAACTGGTAGTTTTAGAGTTCTCTAGGCCTACTGTTTTCCCATTTAAGCAAGGATTTAATTTTTATTTTAAAAACATTTTACCAAGAATAGGTAAGTTAACATCAAAGGATCCAAAAGCTTATCAGTACTTATATGAGTCTGTACAAGCTTTTCCTGATGGTGACGATTTCATACAAATTCTTGATACCCTTGGATATAAAAAATCTACATGCACAGTACTGACGGTTGGAATCTGCTCTATATATCATTCAAGAAATTAGCATTTCTTATACTTGCTTTATGCGCTTTTAGCACTGTCGAGGCGCAAAAGGCTAAGGGTAACTATAATTTTCTCTCTTTTGAGCAAAAGCCTTATTACTTTGGTATTACCTTAGGGTCAAACAATAGTACCTTTCGAGTATTCAGATCAGATCAGTTCGTTTTGAACGACAGCATCAGAATAATTGAGGATGTACGTGGGCCTGGTTTTAATCTTGGAATAGTAAGTAATCTCAAGATTGGAAATTATTTTGATTTTAGGTTTTTACCTACCCTATCTTTTACCGAAAAAACAATCTCTTATACACCTACCGAGCGCAGGGAAAACCCTCGTACTAGAAAACTTGAACAGGTTCTAGTCCAGATGCCCTTTCATATTCGATACAAGTCTGCTCCATTCAATGATGTACGACTCTTCGTAGTAGCGGGAGTTAAATTTGACTTTGATGTAGCCAATGAGAACCGCACGCGCCAAGCTAGTGAACTTGTAAAAATAGCTAGTTCTGACTTTTCAGGCGAGTTTGGTGTGGGTATGCAAATTTTCTTTCCTTATTTTATTTTTTCCCCAGAAATAAAAATTAGTCAAGGTCTAGGTAATACACTTATATATGACAACGAACTTTTAGAATCAAACGTTATAGAAAAGGTACTATCCAGAACATTTACGCTTAGTTTTCACTTTGAAGGATAAGCTTAATGATCGTGATGCTGATGATGGTGGGTATGTATATAATTCATTAAGTCTGGAAAGAATATCTGGAAATCGGCATCAAGTTCCGTATCCATACGTTCCAAATTCGTTATAACATCTGCTAATAACTCTGGTCTAGAAAGTCGATACTTGAATCTCTCGAAGGTAGAATACATTCCTGGTAATGTCACATAGCGCATCAGCCAATCATCCTCTATCATAAGCGGCAAATTTTTTTGCATCCTCTTCGGCATCAGGTGAATTCTACTATACAGTATTCTGTACATACGATCCGCAAAAGACCGCAAATTTTCTGTTGTGTATGATTCCCAATGTCTGGTGAGTAGATGATCATACCATATATCTACTACTAGTGGACTATATTTTCCATGTTTGGAATGTAGTCGCTTAGTACTCTGCTTCACTATGGGATGATTATCGGTAAAAGTGTCAATATGTTTATGGAGCTCAACACCCTGCTTGATCATAGGACTAAAATCTGCCAATTCAGCATGACGTATGCTATCGGCAATGAAATTACCCACAAGGTGATCTTCAATTTCACAAGAAAGGAATAGATGCGCGAGATAATTCATATTGAAAATAAGATAAAAGTTATATTTGCGACGCATTATGTCACTAGGATATAAATATTACGTAAAAGATCACAAAATAGATATAAAACATGTCTCTTAAAGCAGGAATTGTCGGACTCCCAAACGTTGGTAAATCTACTTTATTCAATGCGCTTACCAATGCAAAAGCCTTGGCAGCAAATTATCCATTCGCCACAAAGGAGCCGAATGTAGGAATGATCACGGTACCAGATGAACGGCTTGACACCCTCTCAGGTCTAGTCAAGCCACAAAAGGTACAAGCTACTACTATAGAGATCGTCGATATCGCAGGACTGATAAAGGGTGCTTCTCAAGGAGAAGGTCTTGGGAATCAATTTTTAGCAAATATACGAGAGGTCGATGCCATCATCCACGTGGTTCGTTGCTTTGATAATGATAATGTTGTACACGTGGAGAATAGTGTAGATCCAGTCAGGGATAAGGAAATTATTGATACTGAGTTGCTCCTCAAAGATTTAGAAACTGTAGAGAAGCGACATGACCGCTATAAGAAAGCAGCTAAAGGCGGTAATAAGGAAGATGTCAAGCGGCTGGAAATCATAACCGAAATAAAAGATCTTATAGATGCTGGTAAACCTGCAAGAGTGGCTGAGCTAGAGGGAGAGGGGTTAGAAATACTTCAGGAAATGCAGCTGTTAACTGCTAAACCTATATTGTATGTATGTAATGTAGATGAAGGGTCTGTGATCGATGGTAACGAACACACAAAGGTTTTTAGAGAATTAGTTAAAGATGAGAAAGCGGAGGTCATCTATATTAGTGCTGCTATCGAAGCAGATATTGTAGAGTTAGATAGTCTCGAAGAACGCCTAGAATTTCTGGCGGAAATGGGTTTGAAGGAACCAGGCGTAAATGTACTAATCTCCGCTACTTATAAGTTGCTTAATCTGATCACCTACTTTACAGCTGGTGAAAAAGAGGTTCGTGCATGGACTATTCGTGAAGGTTGGAAAGCTCCGCAAGCGGCTGGTGTGATACATACTGATTTTGAGAAAGGCTTCATCCGAGCAGAGGTTATCAAATACGATGATTTTGTAGGACTTGGTTCCGAATCGGCAGTAAAGGAAGCTGGCAAAATGGGTGTAGAAGGAAAGGAGTATGTGGTGACTGATGGTGACGTGATGCACTTCAGATTCAATACATAGGTTCTATACTTCTATCTAATAGCGAAGCTGGGACGGGCATATTCTTTATGGAATGTGCCCGTTTTTTCTGGATGAGTGATTTTTTCGATGTTATATCTTTTGGGTGTGACAGTTTTATTTATATAATGCTTCCGTTGGTCGCAGTATATAAATAAAACTGTCGGGCTCGCCAGGGGTGCGCTATCACTCCCGTACTTGCCTTTTGAAAAAGAAAGTCAAGTACCCGCCTGAAAAGCGGCGGCCCTTATGATCCCTCACACAAGGATATTATCATAAATGGAAAATATTATTGTAGGGATTTTCACTATAAGATTGATTTGTATATCCATTAGTATGCCGACTGAAAGGAGGGATATTTACAAGAGGGGATGTTTGCAAGAAGCTATACCAAGGGATATTCGCAAGAATGTAAAACTGTACAGACATAAGGTTAATCCCATTCAGGTTTCACTTCCCTTGACTCCAAATAAGCCTAATGATAGAAATGAAAACTAAATTATAATTCTAAATTGAAAATTTAGGGATATTCGTAAGAAGATTAAACTGCAGAACCATAGGGAGTTAATCAAAATTTAAGGGTTTGGATTACTCCATT
>ENA-ORXM01002526-ORXM01002526.1-marine-metagenome-genome-assembly--contig:-NODE-2526-length-20931-cov-3.962261_pt1 | contig 20931 bp, 12 predicted proteins | sample MGYA00237867_ERZ511480 | MGnify/ENA primary metagenome ERZ511480 (study PRJEB26309, sample SAMN06266103) | marine metagenome | isolation source: Algal blade | place: United Kingdom:Sidmouth, United...
TAGCGGTCTAGGCATTATTGTTGAACAGATATTTGCTTTGAATTATTAAAAAATAACTTTTGTCCTGTACATAGAAATATTAGTTAACTGGATCTAAAACAGTCTCTAAACCTATTAAGTTCCAAATTTTAAAGGGCTTCTAGGAGTTCTTTTAAAATCAATGTTAATTTAGATTCTGCCTTATTGACTACTTGAATCACTTCTTCTACAGTTGTTTCAGTGATTTCATCAATAGGAAAACAACGGTTAGAAATTACAGACACCACAAAAACAGGTAAATTCATGTGTTTGGCAACCAATACCTCTGGTATAGTGGACATTCCTACAACATCACCCCCAATTATATTAAAGAAATTATACTCTGCTGGTGTCTCCAAATTAGGACCTTGCGTTCCAACATACACCCCTTCAAACGCTCGAATGTTATTTTTCTTAGCAATTGCCAATGCTTTTTTATTTAATTCTACATCATAAGCCTTTAACATATCTGGAAAGCGAACCCCCAACCTAGCATCATTTTTGCCTCTCAGTGGATTTTGAGCATGAAGATTTATGTGGTCTTTAATAAAAACTAAGTCTCCAGGATACAAATGCCCTTGCACTCCTCCTGCTGCATTAGAAATAATCAAACGCTCTATTTTTAGATATTTTAATACTCGAACAGGAAACGTAACCTCTTCCATGCTGTATCCTTCATAATAATGAAATCGCCCCGCCATAGCAACTATAGGTACCCCATCAAGATGACCAAAAATTAATTTTCCTACATGACCTTCTACCGTTGGTTCTGCAAAATAAGGTATCTTATTATAAGGTATCTCCAGTATTACTTTAATTTCCTTTCTAAAAGCACCTAAACCAGTCCCTAGAATAATCCCTATTTTAGGTTCAAAATGCTGTATTTTCTCTTGAATATAAGTTACAGCTTCTTGTATTTTTTTATACATTATATATTTTTTTTAATTAATCGGTAACAATTTGAAATTTACCTTTTGACTCTAATAAATTTTATATTTTAATTAACCCCCGTTATGTAAAATAAAATTTCGTTTTTATCTTTTTTAAAGTTTTTCTTTTGCCTGTGACTGGCTTATGAATCTATTATCATAGTTTTTTATACAAAAACTCGTTTTTTTTTACATAAAAACTTGCTTTGAAAAAATAAAGCCTTATATTTGATATAACAAATGACTCATAATGAGTAGAAAAGAAAGTTCTAATAATGAAAACAATTTTAGATTTTCATTGTTTCTTATAAAGATAAAGAATTTGAATTCAATTTTTTTTTAAACATCAAAACTAATTAGCTATGAAGTTTTTAATGTTAACCTTAGCAATGGTAGTTGCAATGAGCTCTACTTTTGCATTTGCACCAGCACAAGAAGATAAAATGGTTGCTGTTGTATTAATGATGGATGATGGCGATGATCAACAAATCGTTGCTACTATTTACACGTCTTTAATGGCTGCTGAAAAAGTAGCAAAAGTTTTAGACATCGAAATGATTGCTGAAGATGAAGTAAACGATGATGTATTCGTTTTCTCTCTAAAATCTGAAGAGCAAAGAAAATTAACTATGAAACTATTTGATGAGGAAGGCTACAAAACTGCAGCTCACCGTGTACTTCAAGTAGAAGATGGTAACAATTACAACGCTTTGAACGTTTCAACTCTACAAGACGGTACTTACCAGTTCGTTATCGAAGATGAAACAGGAGCTAGTACTAAGAAAACTGTTGTTATCAACAAAGATAAAAAATAAGAAGTTCTATACTTTCTTATAAGATTTTCAAAAAGCAGCATGCGAAAGCATGTTGCTTTTTTTTATGTCTTAACACTTCTAATTTAGTTGTTTAAGCTGACTAATAATCCATTGTCGCTCTGGCAATTGCGGCTCAGTTTTAATTTCTTCTAATAATTTTTGTTGTACCTTTTTATCATAAAAATTATGATTCTGTACTTTTTGTAAATATCGAATCAAATTCAAGTAGCTCTGTTTTTGATAATCACTCACTTCTTTATTTCGTTTTATGTAAGCCCTAAAACTATCCAATAGAGATTCTAAAGCATCATACTCCCCTAATTCATAGTAAATTTTCAATAAAGAGACCTTAGCGCCCATAACCAATTCTCGATCGGTATTCCCCAAGCTCAAAAACATCTTCATTGACTTTTTATAATCTCTAGTCATATAATATAACTTTGCTAAATTATAATTCGTATAGCTTTCTCGATGCCTTGTATTCAAATAAGGCGCATAATCGCTGATAAACTGTCGTACCCAATCAAAATCTCCATATTTTAAACCAATCGTAACAATATTCTTATAGGTAAACCGTGACAACTCACCATCTTCTACAAAAACGCCATTGATTAAACCTAATTTATATAGATCAAATATTTCTACCGTAAACTCTTCTCGTCCAAGATTTAAATGTTTGATACAAAAACTAATGGCAATGATATATAAATCTTTAAGCTCTTCTGTCCTAAATAGATGACTATGCTCCAAAAAAGTAGCTTTAAGCTGAAAAAATACCGCTGTATTATCAAATTCTGTCATTGCCTTGTAACTATAATAATAGACAGCAATAGAAGGAAATTCTAACCAACCTTCTTTCTCTATTTCTGCCAAAATAGGCTCTACTATTCTCAATTCATAGGTCGTCCGAAAGATATTTTGATGCGTCAATGCGGTCACACAATATTTGAGTTTATTCGCCAAGTAATAAATATCAAAGCTATCCAATACCTCTTGCACATTTGTGGCTTCTAAACGCTTCCTTTCTTTTGCAAATAAGAATTTTTCTTGTTGTAGTTCGTAGTCTAAATAATAATACTCTGTATCTTTATATTCACTTTTATTTAACAAAGATTCTCCATATTTCAAGGAAGATTTAAAGCATTTTTCTAACTTTTTCGTTCTATAAACAGATAGTAAAGCTCTATTTTTCAGTGCATCTCTTGCTTCTAAAGCTTCATAAACCAAAAACTTGTCTATTAGCTTTTGCAGATAAGACATTGTATTGCGTATTTTCTGAGGATGATACGGCATCTCTGGAAATACCCATTCAAAAGCAGCTTTTATTCGATGGCTTTTAGCCGTCATTAAATAATCCAATAAACGATGCACTTCCGTATGTGTGTTATGATAAGGAGAATGCACAAATTTTTTAAGTCGATTTTGCTCTGGCTTGGACAAAGCAGAAAAGATTTCTAGTAATTTACTTTTATACATAATTAATCTATAAAAAAAACTAAAAACATCTATTTTACAATAACTTATAAATCACAAATTACAAAAAAACATCTATAAATTGAATTTAATGTCCTTGATTTTAGATAAAAAAAATCAGATCTTGGCACTGTGGAAAAACCGACACAATTAAGAATTAAGTACCCTTTGAGTAATCCCTAGCGTAGACTCAAATCTTTCCTCCAAAATTTTATAAATATGAACTACCTCAAAATATACTTTTTTTTCTTCCTTCTTTTCTTCCTTGGAACTGAAGCACAAGCCTCTCACGCTGCCGCAGCAGATTTGAGTTACACCTGCATTGGAAACAATCGCTATCAAATTACGCTTAAAATGTACCGCGATTGTGGTGGAATTGCACTTCCCCCTGTTCCTTCAATTGATATAACAGGCTCCAATAGCTGTAATGGCTTTTTTCAGAGTTTGAATTTAAGCTTGACTTCTATTACAGAAATTCCTATTGCTTGTAACATTTTTTCAGGACAGAGCACTTGCAATGGGGGTACAATTCCAGGTTATCAAGAAAATATCTACACAGGAATTCTAGATATGTCTGCATTTCCGACAGGTTGTACTTGGACAATTAGTTATTCTAGTTGTTGTAGAAATGCCGCCATTACAAATTTAGTCAATCCTTCTCCACAGAGCCTTTATATTGAAACAACCTTATTAGATGGAAATATTACTTGCAATAGCTCTCCTTCTTTTGCCAACATTCCAATCTTTGTCGTTTGTGATAGCATTGTGCAATCGGTTTCAAATTCTATCATTGAGCCAGATGGAGATTCTCTGGTCTATTCGTTAGTAGCACCACTTACTGCTGCTAATACTCCTATTAATTACAATCTGGGTTTTACTCCAACAGCTCCATTAAATACACTTTCGGGAGTCAATTTTAATACACAAAATGGACAACTAATTTTCACTCCAACAACAAACCAAGTTGTTCTAATGGATGTGTTTGTAGAAGAGTATAGAGCAGGTGTTTTGATTGGATATACAAGGCGTACCATGCAAGTGGTTGTGACGTCTTGCAATAATAATAGTTTGTCTTTGAATAATGTCTCAAAAATCACGAATGGAATCGCACAATCTCAAGGCACTTCGACCGTTTTTAATGCCTGCCCTGGAGAAGATTTGCACTTTCAATTGAGCTTATCTGATATTGATGTCATTGACTCTTTAAGCATATCAACGAACTATTCTAGTTTATTCCAAGCCTACCCTAATGCAAGTATTAACTTAAGTTATCCTATTCTTGGAAATACCAACACAGCCTTATTAGATGTGACAATTCCTGCTGTTCAGAATAATGTTTTTTCTATTGCTTTTTCTGATAATTCCTGCCCTATTTCAAGTTTTCAAAGTTTTGGTTTCTCCATTTTACCTACCAACAATTGTGCAACAGTAACTGGACGGGTAGCAATTGATACGAACAGTAATTGCTTTGCCTCTCCTTTAGAACCTTCTTATACGGATGTAATTATAACCATTAGCAAAGGAAACTTTACCACTTATGCTAGCCCAAACTCTAATGGAACATATTCTGCCCTTGTAGACACAGGTACTTATACGGTTAATGCTGTAGCAATACACCCTTATTGGAACTCTTGTAATACAAATGTAATTGCAAATCTAAATACTTATAATAGCTCTTCGACTATAAACTTTCCAATGGAGCCAAGTATCTTGTGTCCTTATATGTCTGTTGACATTGCAGCTCCTGTTTTAGTACACTGTGCTAGCAATTATTACACGGTAGAATATTGCAATAACGGCACCATTGATGCCTCTAATGTTTATGTGGAAGTTACCTTAGATTCTTTATTTGTTATTGACAGTTCAGATATTGCTATTGCTAGCCAAACAGGTTTTACCTATACTTTTAATATTGGTAATGTTCCGATCAATACCTGCAATAACTTTAGAATTTACGGCATATTGGATTCCGCTTGCGATACAACCAATCGAGGACGTACACACTGTGCTATGGCTAATATTTATCCTGATAGCTCTTGCTTGCCTTGGATGGGGCCCAACTTAGAAGTAGAAGCTCAATGTAACAATGATTCTGTTTCTTTTAGAATTATTAACACAGGGAATCAGAATATGATTGCTCCTCAAAGTTATTGGGTATTTGAAGACGATATAATTTTCTATAGTGGTCCAGGTATTACCTTACCTTCAGGAGGTGTAACGCCTTGGAAAAACTTTGAAGCAACTGGTGCTACCTTTAGGTTACAAATTCCACAGGCACAAGGTCATCCTTGGAATGTTCAAGCTTCTGCTACTGTCGAAAGCTGTTTAGCAACTGTCAATAGTCAAAATCCAATTAGTACAGGTTTTGTTAATATTTTCACCCTTAACGATGGCTCTCCCTACTACTCCATTGACTGCCAACCTAACGTTGGCTCTTGGGATCCAAATGACAAACAAGCCTTTCCTGTAGGATATAGCAGCCCCCATTATATTGAGAACAATATAGCATTAGAATATAGAATTCGTTTCCAAAATACGGGAACTTATTTTGCAACTAATGTGGTCATCTTAGATACCTTATCTCCTCACTTAGATCCTACTACAATCTTGCCAAATGTTTCTAGTCATGCTTACACTTGGCGATTGTTAAAAGATAATGTTGTCGAGTTTCGCTTTAATAATATTATGTTACCAGATAGTACAAGCGATTTTGACGCTTCGCACGGTTTCATTGATTTTAGAATTCAACAAAAAGACAACAATCCTATAGGAACGATTATTCATAATCAAGCGGCTATCTTCTTTGATCAAAATTCTCCTGTTATCACCAATCAAACCTATCATACCATAGGACAGGATTTTATTGCCTTTACAGGAATTGAAGATGTTTTAGTACCTCAAGTAAAGGTCAACGTTTTCCCAAATCCTTTTGAGCAATACACAACCTTACAAATTAAAAGTGAAACTCAATATCAAAATATTACACTGGAAGTAGTTGATGCTATGGGTAGAACGATTATAAAAAAACAAAATCAAAACAATCAACAAATCATCTTAGAACGCCAAAACTTGTTACAAGGCATCTATTTTTATCGCTTAGTAGCAGATGATCAGTTGTTAAATTCAGGAAAATTGATTGTTAGATAATAAAAATTACTGTTGGTATCTATTGTGATGCGCATCCTCCCAATGCAATTCTAAAGAAGTGATTGAATGTCTTTCCTATTTACCAGATGAGTTCCTAGTCAAGTGGCTAGGAACTTTTTTTTTGGCTGTACCTTAACGAACTTTAGCACTTTTTAACATAAAAAATGAATTAAGACTTAACCTTCTTGAGTTTAATAACGTTTTATAATATAGGTAAGTACAAGTTTTACAACTGGTTACAAAAACCATACAAACTATACAAAAAAACAATAAAGATACTTTACATCATACAACAGAATTTCTTGTTGTTATTTCCTAATAAAAATCCATCTCTATGACATTGAAATTTACACCTCTATTTATTTTAATAAGCATTGTCTTATTATGTCTAAGTCCACCAGCTTACAGTCAAATGTGTGCAGGACAATCTAAGACAAATATTACTCATACAGATAAGCTAACCGAAATGCCTAAGAAGAAAGTTAATGCCAATCCTTCGAAAAAGGTCAAGATTCGGGTTCCTGCTAATTATCGCCCTCCTGTTGCCAATCAAGAATTAATTACATTTCCAGAAACCGTAGCAACTAAAAAGAAACAGAAAAAATTGCTCAAAAAGCGCAAAAGAGCTAAAAAGAAAGGTTGTATTGCGGCTAATATGTAAAGGCTCCTTTTTATAAAATAAAAAGCTATGAACACAAACTCTAATCGAGTGGCTGTTCATAGCTTTTTTTGTTACAAGGGCAATCAAGTAGTTAATTACTGTTTAAGTACCTTCACCATAGATTCAGATTCAGCTGTTTTCACTTTCACTAAATACATTCCTGGTACGCCCTCTAAAGGCAAATTAATTGTATTGGTTGAGAAATACGCTTCTTGATAAACAACCTGTCCTAAAGTATTGCTTACCTCGACACTAGCATCCACTTCATCATTTCCTAAATCAATTGTAATTTCACTGCTTGTTGGGTTTGGAAATACCTTTAACGTTAATTCGTTTTTCAACGAATGAACACTTGTAGGCACATAAAGTCTTGCTAAGTAATTTAGTGCCTCTGGCATTCCCAAAAAAGTATTTTTTGCATTCTGAAAATGTCCTCCAATAATCAAATCATCTTCAAAAATAGCTACAGAAGTTACAGAAGAATCAAAACTATTATATCCCTCTAGTGCTCCTGTTCCAACTTTGTATTTTCCAATTGATGTCCATTTATTTCCGTTAAAAGGCATATGTTCAAAATCACCAGTGAAATATAAATCACCTGAATTGGGGTCTGCATTCAAATTAAAGATCTTAGGTGCATAACCGCTATTCCAAGTCCAGAGTTCATGTTCATAAATTAATGGTTGTAATGTATTGTTCAGCAAACGAGTCAAACAAGGTTTAATTGGATTATTACTATAACCTCCAAAATAGGTAATTGAAGCAATCGTCTCAATCGCTTGAATCGTATCTGGCATCAAGGTATCTGTCACACTAAAAGAATGTAAAATGTCATCATTATAATTAAAAGCAATCGCATTATGTGAATAAAGCAAGGTATCTGGAATACCTGTTTGATGCAAAGTCAAAGAATCAAACAGCCCTACGTACCAATCATAAGTCATATCCAAAACAGCCCCATGAAAAGTATAGTGTGGTTGCCAACTCCCTGTTGAATTTTCCCATATTTCAGTTCCTACTATACTAGGATCTTTTATTGCTATATTTAAATAATTATTTCCTGCTATATGTAATCCTTCTGCATTCGCTCGCCCTGGAATACTATGAAATGTCCACCCTGTTGCCGTTTCATAAGTAGCAATGGGGTAATGACTCCCTCCACTAATTAAATCACCGACGACAACTACCATTTGTGAACTATAGGTATATGTGACACCATTCACTTTCCCGTCGATCCCATTCCCCAAGCAACTCAATTGTCCCATTTCATACACTCCAATGTTCAAACAAGGCAAACTATCCAATAAATCAAAATCGCCTACAATATATAATTTACCCCAAGTCTGAAACATCTTGGTCACAGAACCATTTATTCCTTTTCCTAATTCTTCAAAACGCTTACTTGGGGTATAAGCAGGTTGAATCAATGCCAATTCTTTTAAAGAAAAGCCATGCTCTGTTGCCCAATCCAATACACCTTCTGTTTTAATATTTGGAAGATAGTCGTAATTGTGTTCTTTACTAATTTCGATGGCTAAATCACCAGCTCCAGAGACTTTCATCAAATACCCCACGGCACAATGTGTTCCTTTGTAGTCGATAAAATAAGGTTGACGATTAGAGTGGTAAATATTTTGAGGAAAAACCTCTTGTTCAGCATAACTTTTCAATTCCGTCAATAGTTCTAAGCGTTTTGCTTGAGCAGCGACTGTTTTTTCTATAGGTGCTAATTGGGACAAATGACGAATAACTGTTTCTAGGTGAAATCGTATTCGTTTGGTATCGTTTCTAAAATGGATTTTCTGTGCAGGAGCTGCCTCTTTAAAATGCGTCCATTCTTTATTTACTTCAAACAAATGTTTGTACGCGTCTAAGTTTTCTGAATGCGTTTGCGCTTTTAGCATTGGAGCTAAAAAAACAATAAGTAGGCATCCCAAAATACGGAATAAGGAGGTATTCATATTTTTGAGTATTAATGTTAATAACGGATGTTACAGAAAGGTAATTAAGTGAGCATAAATCTAATTCGTACTCAAAGAGTTTTTGTGTAACATGAGTTTATAAATAGATTATCTATGTAAAGATACACTATTTAACAATCATAGTCAATAAGCTCATTATTCGTTTGTTCAATGGATTTTCACTAAGTTTGAAACTCAGAAAAACTAGGCACTATGATAAAATTCATACAACAAAGAATCACCAGTTTTAAATGGGCATTAAAAGGTTTAAAAGATTTGTTCTCCCACCACCCCAATGCAAAAATGCATCTATTGGCAACCATTTTTGTGGTACCATTGGCTTTTTTTCTACAGGTTTCTTTGATGGAATGGTGCTTGTTAATCCTATGCATTGCCTTAGTAATGGCAATGGAAGCCATGAATTCTGCTTTGGAGTATTTAGCTGACAAAGTTTCTCCCGAACACAATGAATTGATTGGAAAATCCAAAGACATTGCCGCAGGAGCTGTTTTGTTGTGCGCCATTGGAGCAGCCTTAATTGGTAGCCTTATTTTTGTTCCTAAATTATATGCTTTGCTTTAAGTTCTTGGTATAATTTGTTCCAAACTGTTCCACAAGCGCTTTGCTGTCAAATCCCAAGAAAATTGCTGGCGTTGAATTCTACCTTTTTCTACTAAGTTTTGGCGTAAGTTAGGGACTTCCCATAAAGCTATCATCTGAGCAGAAATATCGTCTACAGAATTAGGATCAGCAAGCAAGCCTGCATCACCAGCTACTTCTGGCATAGAAGAGCAATTAGATGTAATACTGGGTACGTCACAATACATCGCTTCTAAAATTGGAATTCCAAAACCTTCAAACAAAGAAACGTAGGTTAATGCAAAAGCAGAGGCAACGATCTTAGGTAATAAGTCATTCGGCACATAATCCAAAAATACAATGTCCGCTTTACTACTTAGAGTTTCTAATAATTCTCCAACAGGACCTCCTTGCCACATAATTCGCCCTGCAAAAAGTAATTTCAAAGGCGATTTAGTTTGTTTTTTGAATGCCTCAAAAGCACGTAATAAATTGGGCACATTCTTACGTGGATGAATAGAACCTACATATAAAAAGTAGGCTTGTCCAGCACTATACTCAGCTCGTATTTTAGTTTGTTCCTCCTCTATCAAAGGCTGGTAATTATGATGACTCCCATTATAAACCACATCAATTTTAGTGGCATCCACTCCAAATGCACGAACCATATCTTGTTTAGAATATTCTGAAACAGTTGCAATTCGATTGGCTGCATGAACAAACTTTGGCACATAATATTGATAGTATTTCATTGCTGTATAATACACATGCTTTTCAAAATGTTTCCAAGCTATGTCATGCAAAACCATCAAGGTTGGTACTTTGGTACTCAAAGACAAAAAACCATCAGGTGAGACAAAAACATCTGCTTTTTCTCGCTTCAAAATTCTAGGGATTGCCCATTCATACCAACAATAAAACAACAAAGGATGTCGAGCAGGAGGAAATGCTTGTATACCTGTCACATTATCAGCAAAGATAAATTCTTCTGAAAATGGTCGATCAAAAATAAAAATAAACTCATGTTCAGGCTGCCACTCTACCCAACGTTTCAAGGTTTCGTGTGTAAACCATCCTATTCCCTCCAACTTATTGGACATTAAGAATCTTGTATTTACCGCTATTCTCATTTATTTTTCTTTGATCATTAGTAATACTTCAACCGTCATCTTTCATTAAATTATAACAAATCCAAAGCAGCTTCTACCGTATCAACAGGCAAACTACAAGTATAATCTTTACAAACTACAATACTTCTTTTTCCTGTTTTTGTAGGAACTGTTAGTCCTCGAACAGCTTTAGTTGCTGCTGTTGAAATAAAGGTATTTAAAAGTGCTTTTCCTAATAATTCGTTAACGGTTGACAGCTCCTCTGTTCCCATAACAGCTATGGTTTTTAATGGATAAACTTCTAGAAACAAAGCATTTGCCCACTGTCCAAAAGAAGAGGGATATTCTGCCACTTTTTCTTTCACAACCAAAGCCATTTTTACGGCCTGTACTCTATATTCAGGCGCATCAAATAAAACTCCTAAGCGTTGTAAATTATGTAACATCATGGCATTTCCTGATGGCGTGGCACCATCATAGATTGTTTTTTTATGTAAAAGAATATCTTGCTGCTTAGCAGAAGTAAAATAATACAAATGCTGTTGATGATCCAAGAATTCATTGTTTACAAAGTCCAAATATTCCTTTGCCAAATCACTATAAGAGGTATCCTGCGTAATTGTGTGCACTTCGATCAAAGCTTCTATTAAAAATGCATAGTCATCTAAAAATGCATGATGTTTTGCTTGTCCATTTTTATAACTATGATACAAATGCAAACTACTTTCTTCTATTCTAAACGCTTTTAAAGCAAAATCCAAGGCTTTCAATGCGCGTTCTTTATAGCTTTCAACTCCCAAGGCTTTAAATGCTTTGCAATAGGCTGTTATCAACATCATATTCCAATCTAAAAGAATCTTATCATCCAATCCTGGGCGAATTCTTTTGGCACGTTCTGCTAATAACTTATTTCTGCAATTGAGTAAGAATGCCTCAAAATCTGCTTCATTCTCTAAGGAATGTTCTTTCATAAATAGGGCCTTATCAACAGGAATATTTAGGATATTTTTCTCTTCCCAATTTCCCTCCTCTGACACCTCATAAAAAGCACAAAACAAGTTGCTATCTTCCTCTAATATGGCTACAATTTCAGCTTTATCCCATACATAAAACTTTCCTTCTACACCTTCTGAATCGGCATCTAAAGCTGCATAAAAACCACCTTCCTCTGATAACATTTCTCGCTCTATCCAAACAAAGGTTTCTTCAATACGTTGCTTGTACAGTGGTCTAGCTGTCAATTTATAAGTATCTGCCAATAGACCAACCAACAAAGCATTATCATATAACATTTTCTCAAAATGCGGCACCAACCAACGTTCATCTACGGTATATCTTGAAAAGCCACCACCAAGATGATCGTAAATTCCTCCTTTTGCCATTTTATCCAAAGAGCGTACTAAATGTTCTAATGCTGCTGCTTCCCCTTCTGCTAGGTAATAATTTAAGCAAAACTGTAAAGGCATTGTTCCAGGAAATTTGGGTGCGCCTCCAAATCCTCCATGTTCTTCGTCAAAATTTTGAGCTAAGCTCTGAAAAGTGTTTTGTATAAAAGAACAATCAAAAGACTCCTCGCCTTCTGGAATGGTAATACTATTAGAAAACTGTGTCTGTGCTTTTTGAATATACCCAACAATCTGACTCGCTTGTGCTTCTACATCTGTCCTTCGTTCTTGATAGGCTTTGGATAGATTTTGTAATACTTGTATCCAAGAAGCACGTTGATAAGCAGGAGTCGGCGGAAAATAGGTACCTCCAAAAAATGGACGCCCATCAGGCATTAGAAAACAGTTTAAAGGCCAACCTCCTTGCCCGTTTTGTACCAACTGCACTGCCTCCATATAGATTGCATCTACATCTGGTCGTTCCTCTCGGTCTACTTTTATATTAATAAAATGTTGATTCATAAAAGCAGCAACCGTCTCATTTTCAAAAGACTCTCGCTCCATAACATGACACCAATGACAAGTGGAATATCCGATACTCACCAAAATCGGTTTATCTTCTGCTTTGGCTTTATCCAAAGCTTCTTGTCCCCAAGGGTGCCAGTCTACAGGATTGTGTGCATGTTGCAGTAAATAAGGACTGGTCTCGTGAATTAAGCGATTTGTTGTTTTCATTTTAATTGTATTTTTAAACAGTCTTTGACTGGCTCCCTACAGTGTCAGACACTTCCAAAGCGTCTGACACTGTAGGCTTATCCTATTGATTATGCATTTTTACGTAATCGAGGAAAAATTAGTGCAAAATTTAAAATAACCTGTCCTAACATAGCTATCCACAAGGCTAGGTCTTTGGTCCAATAAATTTGATAAACCCCCATTGCAACAGCAACCCCAATTACATTTAAAGATAGGAAGCGTCCTAATTTAAATTTATATTTCCTTCGAAAGAAAATCAACTTTAATAAATTGAGTACCAATAGATAAATTCCTACTTGAAAAAAAACTAAGGCAATATTATCAATGGTATGTGACTCTGGACGTTTCACAAACTCTCGGTACAATAATTCTTCTTTTTGCTCTTCCAGAGTTAGTTCCTCTAGTAATTTTTTTGAATTGCCTATTGGAGAATGATACTCTAATTTCAGGCTAGGTCTGTGTTTGACAATCACCATCCTATGACCTTGACTAGGATGGTTTTTCACTCCAATAAAAGACAGGAGCAAAGCGCCAACAAGAATCCATACGATAGGAAGAAGTTTTTTCATCTGTGTTTATTAATATCTACTTGATTATATAATCCATACTTTGTTGATCTATTTTGTTACGCTTATCCTTATCTTCGTTAAGAGAAATGCGCACTGCACTTAATCTCCCCTTTTCAAACTTCACAAAACAGCCTGCCCTCAACAAGTTCTAATCAAAGTACTCATGAGTGAGTCAATAAAAAGGAACTTGTGAAGCTAAGTATTAATAAGCGTACCCCGCAAAATACAATTTTTTTTTTCTCTATCTGTAACCTTTCGATTCCTACGTATTATAAAAATACAAATGATACAGGTTTTGAACTAAAAAAAAGGTCTATCCTAAGGAAATATGACCACTTACAAACTTACTTAATGGATGCTAATGCGAATAGTTTAGGCTATTTGTATGCTCGGATTTGGCTTAAGAGGTTGAGCTGGATTCGAGCTTTTTATTTTTTTATTGACGTATATTTTTTTCTTATAAATTGAAACTGGTAAATTTAGTCACTAACACCTCACTTCATTCATTAAAAAAATCGTTCTTTGACAACTCTATCACGAAGTAAATCGTGTGAAGTTTTAAGTTCCAGTAATTCTTTTGACTTATTTAAGATTTTAGATTTTAGACATTAGAACCCCTCCCTTCAAGTAAATTGAAGGTTCAAAACAAGCTTTGTTGGAGACTTGCAAGCAAGTAAATTAGCTTCGCTGCTACTTACGTGGAGGGAACAGGATCGCTTCGCTTTTAGGTGCTGTGTTAAAAACGAAACGATCTAGCGTCTAATGTCTAATTAAAAAAAGCCCATTAGCTTTGCTGAACTACGTTTCTACCAAACTTTAAAAACCATCGTGTAGAGTAATACATCTTATAAAAAGGAACATTTATCTACAAATTTTTACAAGTTTCAAGCTTTGATTTATAGCTGTTTTTTGTACCTTACATAGTTTTAAAAATTAAATGAATACCGTTGCTCTTTTTTAGCACACACATCCAACGTAAGGACTTCATGAACAAGCAATTTGTTACTTATCTCAACAATAAACTAAAGACAGGCAATCTACATACCATCCATCTTAATGCACTTCCTGGACGGTATATCACTCGTTTGGACTTAACTTCCTTGGATTTGATTGATGGAAAAGAAGGTGCTAACGAAATTTTCCCAAGTTCTTCTGATAGAGTTTCTGAGGATTTTTTGTTGCAGAACCTATTGTCTAAACCTAAGTTTCAGTACAAAATCAGCTTTGATGATGTCCCTTTTTCATCCTTATCGCCAGAACACAAGAAATTGTACGATGATTTAGCTAGACGTTTGAATGCTATTTATAATCAAAATGAAGATAATTTCTTAGAACATGGGATTCGTACCTTTGGTTTGGGTTATCCATTGTTAATCAAACAAAGTGCTACAGATCCAAGTAAGGTGATAAAAGCACCTTTATTAATTTGGAGCTTAGATATTCATCGTTCTAATGCCACCAAAAATCAATGGGTAATCTCTAAGAGCGCAGATGCTCCTATTTATGTCAATGATGTTTTGTTGTCTTATATTAATACAGAAGAAAACATCAATATTGATGAAACACCTATTCATTTTCCTGAGAATAATTTAATTTCTGTTGAACAACTTCAAGAAGTTTTGCACACTTTGTTGAGTAAGTTTAGTTATGAAATAAAAGACTTGGACGTGCAAATTAATCCTGTTTTGGACAAAACAAGTATTGAGGAAAGTGCTTCTCAGGCACCTCAAATCTTATGGTCTGGAATTTTAGGTATGTTTAGAACCCAAAAACAAAGCATTATCAAAGATACGGATCAGCTAATTGCTAACTTTGATCAAATGGGTTTTAATGACTTGGGTTTAAAAACACCACGACTTTCTAACAATACTTCGGTAGATTCTGATCCAAGCCAAGAAGAAATTATCCGCACCTTGGATGAGCGAGAGTTTAAGGTTATCCAAGGTCCTCCAGGCACAGGAAAAAGTCAAAGTTTAACGGCTATTATTACCAATACACTTGAAAACCAAGGTAAAATTCTAGTGGTTTGTGAGAAAAAAACAGCGCTTAATGTCATCTTTAGTAATCTCCAAAAGCTAGGTTTAGAAAAGCTAATAGCAATTATTGATGATGTTGATCGAGATCGCAAAAAAATTGTTAGCTCTGTTCGCCAAATTACAGACGTTGTCAAACTAAAACACCAACGTTTTAACGAAAAAAACTACAGCTCTAAGCTAAAACGTTATAATAAACTGATTGTAGAATTCAATCACAAGCATCGAAACTTACTCAAAAACACCTTCCGTGATTTTAATTTAAAGGAAATTATTACGGATTATTTGCGTTACAAACGAGCCGCACCTCTAGATGATATTCTATTTGAGAGCTTAGAACTAGAATTATCAGAAAGAGAGTTTGACTACATCAATCGTTATGTAGAGCAAGGTAGTGACTTGTTTGCTGAAGTAGATTCAAAGGCTTATGTCTTTGATGGCTTGGCGGCTCGCTTTTTTGAAGAAATGTCTTATTCTATTAAGAATGAACGAGCGATGTTTGAAACCATCCAACAAGAAAAGCAATTTCTATTAGACGTCGGTATTGACAAGTTGTCTGTCGCTAAAGCACCTGTCGTTTTGGACGAATTTTCAGCAACTATTAAAACAACTTTTGATTTTAAGCTCTTTAGAAATAAGGTTCAGACGGTAGAACACGCCCTTCTATTTTGGGAGGAACGGTATCGTTTGTTGTTAAAACTAAACCAACATTTAGAGCACACTTCTATCATTCGTCCCAATGGTTTTTCAATGAAAGTTAGGCGTTTGAGTCTTTTTTATCAAAAGATTTATAACCACATCAAAACGCTAAAAGAATTACAAGAGCAATTGGAAAAACTCCAAGTGGTGGTGCAAACTATTCCTAATGCTGAGGAGTTAGAAACACTCAAACAAACAGGTTCCTCCAAAGCAATGCAGCTCTTCTCTAGTAAGGCAAAAATAATCAATAATTTTTGGCAAAAAGCACCGCCTATTTGTCTAAAAATTAACAAAACACTCAAAAAAGCTAATTTTCAAAAAGTTGAAAATGAACTATTTGAGGAAGAAAAACAAACAGTTCCTCGAATGGAGGACGTATTCTATATTACAGAGCAATTGGACAAATGCATTCAAAATAAACCTGTTTTTAAAGAATATTTTGAGTGGCGTATTTTCTTTGAATCTACGACTAATTTGATTCAAAACTGCCTGTCTATTCTCAGAGATTCTAGCGAACCTGAGCACTGGGATGCTGTCTTCAAATACAATTATCTTTATCTATTAATTGACTTAGAAAGTGCTCGCTTGGGAGATTTTAATACCAATAGCAAAACACTAGATAAAATCATAGAAATTCAAGCTGAATTGCAACGTTTACAAAAACGAAAAATCCTAAAGACGTGGGAAGCAAAACAGCATCAAAGTATCCGGAAATTCAACAAAGAAAGTAATATAAAATGGTTGTTTAATCATCGTAAAAACAGTAAATATTCTCGAAAAAATTCACTGCGAAATATCTTGCACGAAGAGTTTGATTTGTTTACCAATATATTTCCTGTTGTCTTGGTTAACCCTGTCGTAGCAAGTTCTATTATGCCTTTAAAGCCGAATTTGTTTGATGTTGTTCTGTTTGACGAAGCTAGCCAGTTGCGCCTAGAAGATACTTATCCATCACTTGTTCGAGGACGAATTAAGGTAATTTCTGGAGACAAACATCAAATGCCACCTTCTAATTATTTTTCTAGTGATATTTCGGTAGATTCCAATGACTTTTTGAGTGATGCTGTTAACAAGAATGATAATTTTGACAAAGGCAATCCACTGTATTTAGCAGAAAGTGAATCTTTGTTGGAGTTTGGTAATAATCTAAATCCAAATCGAGTACATACTTCTTATTTGGACTTTCATTATCGCTCCTATCATCCCGATTTGATTAATTTTTCCAATGCTGCTTTTTATGGCTCTAGGCTAATTGCTTTGCCTGCTAAAAACAACTATAAACCACTTCGTTTCTTTCATTTAGAAGGTATTTATAATCCTACAGGAACCAATTTGGTAGAAGCTGCAAGAATCATCGACTTCTTGAAAGAAGATTATCCAATCAATGAAGATGGTACTTATCCTAGTTTAGGAATTGCAACGTTTAATATGCAGCAACGCAACTTAATCAAGGATTTAATTCACGAGCAAACGATTCAAGATAGCCAATTCCGCCAAAAAATGAACAAAATTGGAGTGGAGGACAATTGGTTTGTGAAAAATTTGGAGAACGTACAAGGTGATGAACGTGATATTATTATCCTCTCAACTACTTTTGGTCTGAATCCAGAAGGAGAATTTAAACAGACATTTGGTTTATTAAATAGCCAAAGAGGTTATCGTTTGTTGAATGTAATTATTACAAGAGCCAAACAACAACTTTGCGTATTTTCTTCTATTCCAAAAGAATATTTCACTAAGTATACGAGTGACATTTTGGAAAAAGGAAATCGTGGCAAAGCTATTCTGTATGCTTATTTGGATTATGCGTATGCCATAGAGCATGAAGATCAAGAAGCCAAGGAAACTATTTTGGACTTATTAAAAGATGCTTGTGACGAAGAAGGGCTGTCTATTCATGACGACCCTACCGACACACCGTTTGAAAATGAACTGTACAATTATTTAACAGATCTTATTGAGGAAGATCAGCTCCTTTCAGATTACCAAATGGGAGGTTATCACGTTGACTTTGTCATTCTAGATGCCAACCAAAAGCCTTGTATTGCTATTGAATGTGATGGTGCTCCTTGGCACAACACACCTCAAGCTTATGCGTACGATTTGCATCGTCAACGAATATTGGAACAACAAGGACTTAAAATATTCCGTATCTGGTCCAAAGCTTGGTGGCCAAAGCCAGAGAAAGAGCTTGATAAATTGCGAGAACTTGTACAAGCGGTTTGCCCTGAAAGTTTAATTCGTTAAAGTTTTAACTAAAACTTGATATTTTTCTACTGCGTCAATTTGATAAATTTTGCCAATTTCAACAAGGCAAATCTATCCAATTGGCGTATTTTTATTTCAAATAAAATCTTTTTTTTAATAAAAAATTCTTTTCGACGGTAATACTTTGTAAATCTTTTCCATTAAGAAACAAATAACCTCGCAACTTTAACACTTCATTTTATCTATATTAATAAAGTAGTCTAATGAATTGTTCTCCTTTTTTGAATAAAACCATACTTCATATTATGAAAAAAGTAAGTTTAGCTTTAGCTGTTGTTTGTACTATTTCTATGTTATCTTCTTGTGGTAGTAGCCCTTACAAAAAACGTAAAGGTTGTAAAGGAAAAGGAGGTTGGTATGGTAAACGCAATTTAGGTGCTGTTGATAAAACGCAAAAAGCACCTCAAACAAATGATACTTATGTTTGGACAACAAAAGAAGTTCAACTTGAAAAAATATAACCAAAGTATAATCTCAGAATCCCTGTCTATCCTAAATGGACTGTTGTAATGCAATCTAACTCCTCCCCGAGTTAGATTTTTTTTATTTATAGCTGATTATTATTCTAGCACATTTTTTTTTGATATTTTACAGTAAGTAATCGTTCATAAAAAATTATAGTCTAGATGATAATTATTTTTGTGCTACTCTTCCTCTGAAAAACTTGTCTTAGCGAGTTTTCCTTCTTTGGTTAGTACTAAAAATAATTCAATTTTCACCCATACTTTTTCCTGCTCGCTTACTTAATAAAAGTATTGCTTTTTTTTAAGAAAAACTGAAAGTCTCCCAATCACGCAATCAACAATGGTTAGAGTAAATTTTTTTGCTCGTGCTGCATTGAAAAACTACTGTTAGCTATGAAATTTATTTTTTTAATCTCTCTGTTCCTGTTCTTCTACCAAGCAACTTCTGCTCAAGTATTTGATTCTTTAGAATTAAAAACTGCTTTGGATCGAAAGTATGTCTTTACTTCTTTACGCTTAGCCTTAGAGAATCCAGAGGAAGTATATAAGCTCAAACTAAGAGGGCTAAATGAACGATTAAGAGATATTGATGAAGAGGTCTTGTTGCTTCAAGATAGTATTAATACCTTGCGTAGTAGTAGTCGTAGAGTCATGGGGCGAGAAAAAATCATTGCTCGATGGGCTGCCAAAATCAAAACTATTAAAAAGAGTAAATCGTACTATGATTTAGACAGTTTAAGCAAACTAACTAGGCTTGTCCATTTGGATTTGGCTTATAATGAATTGGAAAGTCTACCCGATGTATTTTATCAAATTCCAAATCTCCGAAGAATCAATTTGGACAATAATGATTTGACTCACCTACCTCCTAGCATCGGTACTCTAAAGTATTTGGAAGAACTCTATATTCAGAAGAATAACTTGAAAGCATTGCCCAATGAAATGAATCAATTGGTTGCTTTAAAAACAGTCATTGCCAATAACAATGAAATTCCAAGTTTTCCTAAGGATATGGGGAATTGGAAAAATCTTGAAATACTTCGAGCAGATAGCAATAAAATTCAAGCCTTGCCAACTAGTTTTGGTCAACTAAAGGCGCTTCGGTTGATTATGTTGAGTGATAATAACTTAACAGAAATCACAGATGCAGTTTGTACTTTTGAAGACCTACAAGAGTTATATTTAGATAATAATGAAATTGCTATTTTACCTAAAAACATTGGTTTACTTAGTGATTTAAGGGTTTTGCAACTTTCAGGTAATCAATTGTCTGCACTACCAACTAGTATTGGATTAAACCAAGGGCTTAGAACACTCAATTTAGCATCCAATAATCTAACTGTTGTTCCTAAGGATGTGATTCAATTGGTCAACTTACAACATTTACATTTAGAGAAAAATGTCATCCGTAACTTACCCAAAAGTATTGGTTTGCTCTCTCAACTAGAAGCCTTGCACCTAGAAAACAATGACTTAACGACAATTCCTGAATCTATAGGTTTATTAGAAAAGTTAGAACTCTTGAACTTAGATAATAATAAATTAACAGCGATTCCCAGCAGCATGGCTGCACTCACGAAGTTACAAGTTTGTTATTTACAAAATAATCAGCTCAAAGAATTTCCAACGAGTTTAGCTAACTTAAAAAACTTAGAAGTTTTGTTCATTCACGAGAATCAATTAACAAGTATTCCTGATTCTTGCATTTCGGGCTTATCTAATTTACAAACCTTATCGGCCAATAATAATCGAATTGCAGAACTGCCAGATTCACTAAAACGTCTTAAAGATTTGAAACGTTTGTTTTTGTCTCATAATCAAATTTCAACACTTCCTCCTAGCATTGGTCAACTCTCTAGTTTAATTATCTTAAGTCTAGATCATAATCTATTAACTGAAATACCAAATGAGATTGGAGAATTAGAAAACATTACCTACTTATTTTTAAAAGACAATCAAATTGCTACTTTACCCGCTTGCTTCTACAAAGAGAAAAATATGCGCCACCCTTTATTCTCCTTACGACAGTTGGAATTAACGCGTAACCCTATAGGAAATAAAAAAC
>ENA-ORXM01002531-ORXM01002531.1-marine-metagenome-genome-assembly--contig:-NODE-2531-length-20882-cov-15.135977_pt1 | contig 20882 bp, 17 predicted proteins | sample MGYA00237867_ERZ511480 | MGnify/ENA primary metagenome ERZ511480 (study PRJEB26309, sample SAMN06266103) | marine metagenome | isolation source: Algal blade | place: United Kingdom:Sidmouth, United...
AAACTGAAATTAAAAACTCGGAAATTATAGAAGAAGATGGACAAAAAAAATTGGCGATTCCTAATTTGGAAGTAGGCAATATTTTAGACTATTATATTTTTACCTATGATGACATTCCTGTTTATGCCGATGGATGGTATTCGGTCATAGATCGTTTTCCCATCGTCCGTAATTATCCTACAAAAAATTTCAAATACAATATCATCACAGATAAACATTGGAATACCAAATTTACAACAGGTAAAAATGGTTGTGAAATTAAAGAAAAAGAAGAAAACTTCGGATTTGATAACCTCATAGAATATACCGTAGAGGAATCAGATATTGAAGCCTTAGATTCAGATCGTTGGTTATATCATTTTCAATCGCTTCCTTACGTCAAAGTTTACTGCTTATTTAAATACAGTTATCATTCATGGGACATGGGAGCAGAGGATCAATTTCGCACCTCATCGCTTGAAGAAGACGATATTGAAGAATATTACAAAGAGTTATTATCTACAGATGACGTATCTACAAGCACCTATAAAAGTTTCAAAAAATTCTTAGGAAAAGATAAATTAAAAAGCTTATCGAAAGTAAAACTTTTAGAAGAATATTACAAATTTGTTCGCAATGATTTGGCAGGTGCGCCTTATATAAAACACAGATTTGAAGGAAACCCTGGCTATACACCTGGTCCATATATTATGCAACAATTGGCAATGGGTATGAATGAATTAGAGATTCCTTACCAAGTTGTTGTTGTTTCTCCCCGTCAAGGTGGACATCATGAAGATGTTATTTCGATAGAAGAAACGGACTATATGCTTAAAGTAAATTTAGAAGACGAACCCATATTTTTCTACCGTCCCGATGTCTTTACACCTTACAACAAAATTCCTTATCAATTTGAAGGACTTAAAACTTATATAATTTCTGGCAATAAAAAACATGCGGTCATTTTCAAGTACAAAACTCCTATCTCTCACTATAAAGACAATGCTATTTATCACACGACCGTTGTTTCTTTCGACAAAGAAGATCAATCTATTTTAAATACAAAAAACAAGGTTATTTATAGTGGGCATCAAATCGAAAATCATCCGTATCGTTTAGGAGATTGGTTAAATTTCTTATGGAAGGAAAGTGAGCATTATGATAAAACTGCATGGGGTAAAAATCCTAAAGATTATTCTAAAAAAACAAATGTACAACTCCAAAAATTCAAAGAAGAAGATGAAAAAAGACTCAAAGAAAGTTTTGAAAGTTATGCTAAGAATATGTTTGATACGGAAGTTGATAAAGTAGAAAATTACAAAGGAATCCTGAACGAAAAAATGGGCAAAAAAACAAATTTTGAAATTGATTTTGATTGCAACTTAACAGAAATCGTCAAAAAAGTGGGACCCAACTACATCGTCAAAGTAGGTCAATTTGTGGGAGGACAAGTCGATATTTCCAAAGAAGATACCCGTCAATATCCCATTACCTCAGAATACCCACGCATGTACAGTTATGATGTAACCCTCCATATTCCAGAAGGCTACACCGTCGATGGCTTAGAAGAACTCAACAACACCATTGACAACGAAGCTGGCTCTTTTAAATCAACGGGAAAAGTAGAAGGAAATACCCTCAAAATCAAATTTGAAAAAATCTACAAAAACAATTATGAACCTGCCGAAAATTGGCAAAAAATGCGAGACTTTTTAATTCCTGCAAATCTACTTGTATCGAAAGAGATTATGTTGCGGAAGCAGTAATAGTATTTTTTTTGGAGCGAAAGGTCGTTGCTTCGTATTTACGTTTAGGCCTGCTATCCGCTACTACACCAAAAGCCAAAGAGGGCGACCACAAGGGTACGCCCCTACAAATGCCAACGCTATTTGGTATAACGCTACTATCAGGGCTATTTTGCATGGTCGCAACAGAAAACAACTGATTGTAGAAACATTGACAAAATGAATTATTTTTAAAAATCGAACTATTCCGTCAAGACAGTGCAAAATAGCCCTGATAGGAATGGTATCGTTTTTTGGGGCGGCAAGTACAAGCAGGGCAAAACGATAATAATAGATAGCAGGACTAAATGTAACGACGAAGTGCCTGACAGTTCGCTCCTTATTAAGAACTAGTATAGCAATCCGATTTCATTTTAGGAATTATAAAATCATAACTATTTGATTATCAAACATAAATCACTAAATGATTTCTCATTTTCAAATAGGTTTGCTATACATCGGTATATTAGAAATTAGTCGATTAAAAACATGCCCACCCACAACTAAGAACTACAGCACCAAGAACTACTTCTTAATAGAACGATGCTTGACTCGCATACTATTTTCAGCGATAGACAAAGGGCTTGGTTTTTCTTTTGCTTACAGGCGCTACCATAGGTTGATTGCCCATCACTAAAAAATGATGTATATCGTCTATTTTTATTTTTACTTCCTTGTCTATTTCCTTAGAATTAGAAGTGTTGAGTTTATTTTCTAAAGAAATCGTAATCTCTTTAAACTTTTCCCTTGTATCCTTGTCTAATTCCCCCAAGAGTCTCACAAGTAGGCGAACTTGCTTGTAAAAATCTTCTTTTTCTGAACTTGGCATAACGACCATGCGCAAGTCTGTATCAATCTGTTCTAATTCAACTTTTGCGATATATTCGTATAAGTTATGGGCTTTGTATTTTTTGTAGTCGTCTGTCAAATGCACTAAATCCGTATCACAAAGCTGTTGAAATTCCTCATAAGTTCCCTCTGGGTCTTCATCTTTTAGGATGTCTCTGACATGCTGTAAATTTTCTGGTTTAGGTTTTACTTTACCTGCAAACCATTGAGAAACAGCACTTCTTGTAAGTCCTAACCATCTTGACCAGTTTGCAGGTTTATCTACTTTAGTCATTATTTCTGCTAAATTCTTTCCGAGTGTAGTCGATTCCATATCAATATTTTTATTAAAAAAACGAATAATGGCAAAGAGGGGGTGTTTGCTTTTTATGCACGTATCCACGATTTAGGATGTTTAGTATTTCTAATGGCATTGTGTATATTTATGGTTGTTTTGTCCATAAAATGCCTAACAGTATTTGTGCAATTCAAATCTTTTAGTTTTGTATCTTTTTGCAAATAATCTCTAAAAATTTCATCGGCAATCACAATTGAATTTGTTGCCAATCCAAGATGTGCTGAAATAATATGCGTATCGTCTATCAGCGAAATCACTTTAGCATACTTTTCGACATTGTGAAAATGAAGGCAAAAAGAATACTTTTTTTCTTGTAAAGGTTCTTTGGCATTGTAAAGATTTTTGTTGAGTGTCTTTACAATATAATCTCGATGATTATCAATTTTGGGTTGATTTTTGGCTTGGAGGGATTCATACGTTTCTTCTTTTTCGGTAATAGTAATAGCTTTATGCGTCGTTGAAATAAGTACGTCTTCCGTACTTTTTTGCGCTGTTTCTATGTGCTTGCAAACATTTAAGTAATTGCCTCGTTCTAATCTGGAGAAAAAGGGCGTTTTGAGTCCAATGGGATTGGCATTCTCTGTTTTGACCAAACAAAATCCTCGTAATTTCACACCTTTTTCTTCATAAGTATTGTTGATGGATTTAAGAATTTTGTAGTTATTTAGTCCTGTACACAAAACAATCTATTTTGTCTCAAAATTAAAAACAGCTCTATCCAACATATTGTATTGAATATTCCCTTGATTATCTTTTTCTGCTTTGCAAACCACATACTCAAACATTACATCATAGCGATTTTCGCCTGCTTCATTGACTTTTTCACGAATTTTTAAAGAACTGGGTTCAATATCAAAAATAAAAGTATTGCCTTCCAAATTCTCTGCATTTAGCGTATTTAGAATATATTGTTTTAGTAAATGTACAATCTTATCCAACTCAAAAGGTCGATCAAGAATTGACATATAATTCTTAGATTTTTCTCTATAGAAATTTCCTAATTTTTCCTTTGCTTGCTGATTGCTCAAAGGTTTTCTATACTTTTTTGCATAGCCCAAAATTTTCACCTTAGCACAATATTCCTTCAAATTATCCGATGGAATATGCAAAATACCATCTTCTTTCGCAATACATTGAGCTATTTTAGAAGACAATTTTTCTAATTTTCGTCGAGCCGATTTGATCTGAAATAAAAAGTCAATAGATTTTTTTCCAGCTTCCAAGTCTTTTAAAGCACAAGAATATGCCTGTAAAATACCCGATTGAAACGAACTCATATTGCTCAAATAAGCAGACTTTTCAGCCATTTGAGAACCCGCACCAATCAATATATTATCCATCTTATTTTTGGACAACGTTCTTGCCAATAATGTTCCTAAAATACCATCTCCTATAACCAGTACAGGAATTACGATTTTACTTGTTTCTTCTATCCTACGATGTTAAGTATTCTCTGGTTGCTTAACAAATGTATTAAAAAGTTTAGTATATTCAAAATACTTAACGATTTATTTTATGTTTTTCGTCAAAAATCTAAACAAACCTGAACTAATAATCAAAAAAGCACAAAATTTCATATAAAAAAAGGTACTATAGGAAAACTATGGATGCAAGATTATTTCGTATAAAGAGCGATTGTTTATCGTCCTTTTCGTGATTTTCTTCTTGCCCAATACTTTTTCCCGTAGTACCTTATATATCATTTAGGTAGAATAACAGTTCAAAAGTGTATTTCTCCTCCCTCCAAAGAAAAAGGAATCACATAGTGTATTGTTTTTTGCCCCAATGATTTTGCTTAAAACCCTATTATTTCACAATAAGCTTTTTAATAATAAATCCATCCTTTGTCTGTATTTTCACCATAAAAATACCTGAAGGAAGATCAGAAACATCAACATTTTTATTCAATTCATTATTGATAGCAAATGTTTTTACTTGTTTTCCAGCAATATTAAATATTGCCCCATCAGAAGCCTCTTGATATTCATTAAAGGTAATAGTAAAGGAATCAAAAGTAGGATTCGGATATATATCAATATCCCCATCAACAAGGCCCATATTCATTTGTTCATCAAAATCAGTTTTAAACGTATTTAAAGGATATACTATCTTAGAGAAGGCTCCAAATCCACCATCATCATTAGTGGCTAATTCAGATTGACCAACATTAATATAAAGATGCAGATAAGTATCTGTTGTTGATCCATTTATTGGATGTGTTTCTACTGTAACATGTGTACTACTTCGAGTTACTGATAATCTATATTGTCCAATACTGCTTGAACTAAATCCTCTAACTCTAAGACTAAACCATTGTCCACCCCCTGCATAGAAATAGAAATAATCATTATCATTAGATGTAAGACATAAATTATTAATACTTATAGAGCTAGATGAACCAATATACTTTCTTTGGCTATATAAATCATTCGTTTCATAAGAATCACCTGAACAACCAGGAATAGTATATGTAATTTTGGAGAATAATCCAGTTCCACTATCATCATCAGTAGCTAATTGACTTTGGCTATTGTTATAAAGATGTAGATATGTATCTGTTGTTGATCCGCCTAGTGGATGTGTTTCTACTATAATGCTTGTACCAGTTCTAATTACAGATAATCTATATTGCCCAGTAGTATTTGAACTATATCCTCTAACTCTAATAGTATAATATTGTCCATTTGCATAGAAATAGAAATAATCATTATCATTAGATGTGATGCATAAATTAGTAATGCTTATAGAGCTAGAAGAACCAATATACTTTCTTGTACTAAATGAGTTATTTATTTCATAGGCATCAGTAGTACATCCAGAAGCACTACCTAAAGTTTGCCCTGACAATGAAGTAGCACCAGAATTGTTTGGATCCAACCAAGCTTTTAATTGCTGACTTGCGCTAGAATAGGTATCCCAAGATTTAGAGAATTTGCCATACCAATCTGGTTGTCCATTATCAGAAGTACCATTACATGCAGCATAACCTCCATGTAATTGTCCAATAATTCGTTGGTTAGCATCAAAAAGAGCAGAACCTGAAGATCCTCCCTCAGTAACTCCCACATCCCAATTAGCTACTCTCCAATGTGTTCCATTACTATTAGAAGTATTGCTTAAATATGAAGTAGAGGTTAGCGTTTGATTTTCTACAGAAATTTTCTTTACATCTCCATCAGGATGGTGAATTCCAGTTGTTGAACCAGAAGGAGCATTTGTACTTCGATTCCACCCAGCTAAATATGCACCATAGGTAGTTGGAGGTGTACTATTAAGTTCCAATAAACAAAAATCAGAGGCACTACTTTTAGCTCTAATAGTTGCACCACTTACTGTTTGAGTAGTTGAAGCAGTACCCGAACCACAATTTGGCTTTTCATAATTAAAAAGGAAAACAGAATTTGTAGATGATCCAGTAGAAGAGGTAGGATAACAATGGTTAGCAGTTAGCAAATATGGAGTATTATTTTGAGAGGTATTATTAATTAAAGTTCCTGTACACAAGCCTGAATTATTAATTAAAATTCTACAAACAGATCTTTTAGCTGTTTGCCATCCATTACCAGCAGTACAATTAATATCAACATTACAAGCACCAGAGCTTTTTAGATAATCAGTTGTACCAAATAAGTCTCTATAATCGTGGCCAATTCTTCCAATTTCTAAACGTCCTTTAAATTCGGATTTAGCTGGTAAATAGTATTCAACAATTAATTTATCTCCTGGAACTGGACTAATTGCAACAAGGTCATCTCTTTGATTAAACTCATCAGAAAAAGCTCCTAAAATCACTGATTTATCTTCATTATAAACAAATACAGAAGCATCAGGCGGAATAAAAAACTCACTAAAAGAAATATTCAAGGAATATGCATTCTTTGAAGTTACTCCAAATCGCCATACTTTGTCACCGTTTGAAAGTTCATCCCAAACACCTGAGTTTTCTAATGAATAATTCACATCAAATACATGAGCAAAGCGATAGGGTGTCATTCCGTGAATTTCGTTCTCCAAGTCTTCTTCTATCATTTGATCTACATCAAAAGTAGGTTGTTTTACAAAATCAAGATTTCCTTTCAAATCTTGCCTGGAAGAGATAGGAGTTCCTCCTTTGTTTATTTGAGCAAACGACGGCACCGACATTAATAAAATTAACAATGTCATCAATATTATAGTTGGATAATTTTTCATAAAATTTGTATTTAAAATTAGTAAATAAGAACATTACTCACTCTGTGAGCAATTAATATTGAAGTATAAATATATAATAATAATTGAATTAATGCAATTATAAATAACAAAAAAAACACATTTAAATTACTATAACATAATGAGATGTGCTATATATTTTTCTCTTTTGGTCTTTATCTAAAACTTTTGATTGTTAAGTAAGACATTGTTTGCAATAACTTGATTTCTAACAAACCAATATTTTTATATAGTTCGGAACTTTCCCAAAAAAATTTAGGTTTACAAGAGAGTACACAGCATCTAAAAAATTCTGTAAAAACATGGAAAAGCGAAAAAAAATCAACAACAAATGGCTCTTACGAAAAATAAGAGGTCGTAGCTATAAATACAACAGTCGTACCGAAGTGACAACCACAGATTTTGACAATTTGCCAACAAGAACAGGCATGGGTAAAAACCAAAATGGCTTGGACTCTACCTTAGTCAAACGCTGGCTATATCCACAAGTTGGCAGAAATTTTGATGAGGTTTATTCAGACTATTTGGTACGCATTCAACCCAAATATAGAGTTACCCATGCGGAGTGCATTTATTATTATGTAGACCAACCTCATGAAGTTACTTTTGATGCGGACAATAATCCTATAAGTAATGGTATGAGCTTCAGAAGTAAATTTTATATAGACTCAGACAATATTTTACAAAAATATCCCGACAAAAAGAAAGAAAAACGTGTTTCTATTGAATCTGAATTTGGATCGTTTTTAAGAACAAAATATTCTTATAATGGACTCTGGTTCTTAAAAGATTATGATGCTAAAAAACTAAGTCATTGTAGTCAAATTATGGTTGTTGGGGAAACAATTAGCACTGCAAACCTCAAAATAATCTCAAAATACCTCAAAAAAACCAATACGCTCAAAGACAATAGCATTCAAACTGTCAAAAATAGTATGAAAAAGGAACAAGCTTCGGCTTTTATGCGTTCCACTAAACACCTATATTCTATTAAATTTCATTTCCCTCATTTTCCTAATAAATACGAAGTAGTTTTAGAAATAAGCAATAAACGCTATCGTTATTATAAAATACAATTTAATCATCTTATTGCTGAAAAAGTAGAATTAATTAAAGAACCATATGTATGCTTATATTGAAATTAAGTATCTTTGTTTTATTAGATAGAGGTAGCGACCTTTTAAGATAGACCTGATAGTAGCGTTATAGCTTCTTTAGTTTATGTGGTTTTAGTAGTTTGTGTGGTTTATGTAGTTGCGGTTAGTTATTAGGTACATATACTTCATAGCTATAGTAGCGGATAGCAGGCCTAAACGTCACGACGAAGCAACAAACTGTTCTCTCCTAAAAAATCAATTCAAAAAGTTGGAATTTAGAATTTAGACATTATGATTTAGATTTTCAAAAACTATGTTTTATAACTACATCGGCACAAAAGAAATTTACGAAAACGTTCAAGCTCGTTTTAAAGGAACATCAATTTACCACATCAGCGACATTGACGATTGGATCAAAACGACGGAACAACAAAGCGATGATTATGGAAATATCATTGCTACTTTTGTCTTGATGCCCGATTACACCCTCCGCATCAGTGATCGACACAGCGAACATGTACAATGCGCCAACCGAAATCCAGTTCTAAACGCAGGTGAAATGACCTTTGCAGTCAATCGCCAAAACAAAGTACAAAATATCGCACAAATCACGAATCAATCCACTGGTTATTGCCCCTCTCCCACCTCTTGGTCAAAACTCGAAAAAGCACTTACCCCACTCAATACAGCTTATCCAGAAAACTTCGACCCTATCTATATTTTCAGCTATTGCGTTCATTGCCAATGCCTCAAAATAATCAAAGATAATTATTACTTTTGTACTTACTGTGATAACGCTTTGCCCACAGATGAAGAATTTCAACAACGACGAGTGCAATATTTTTAATATTTTTTTTTAGGAGCGAAAGGTAGGTAGCTCCGTCGTTACATTTAGTCCTGCTATCCGCTACTATAGCCTTTACTATTTACAAAGCAAGTAAAAAATACAACCACATAAACTACTAAAACCACATAAACCAAAAAGGCTATAACGCTACTATCAGGGCTATTTTTGAAAGGTCATTACCCCTATCAAGTAGATTTTGCGTAAAAAACACAATAATCACTTGACAATCCCATAAAACTCCACTACATTTAAGGCTCAACAATAACAATGATATGGATTTTCAGGAAATCGTTGAAGGCGTATTTACCATCGAGCATTTTATGACAGACGAAGAATGTGATGAATGGATAGAATTTAGCGAAGGTGAAGGATACGAGGAAGCCAAAATAAGCATGGGACGCAATCAAGTGATGAACAAATCTGTCAGAAATAATGAGCGACTCATTTACGAAAGCCAAGACTTAGCCAATCACTTATTTGAGCGAATTTACCCATACATTCCCCACGAAACAGCATATGGAAAAGTCATAGGTTTGAATGAACGCTTCCGCTTCTACAAATATCACGTCGGACAACAATTCAAACCACACATAGATGGCAGTTTTATACGAAACATTCACGAATGGAGTTCCTACACTTTTATGGTCTATCTAAACGAAGATTTAAAAGGCGGCGAAACCCGTTTTCCCAATGCCACCATCGAACCAAAAAAAGGAAAAGCCCTCATTTTCAAACACCAATTGACACATGAAGGTGCGCCTGTTTTTGAAGGCTTCAAATATGTTTTGAGAACAGATGTAATGTATCGACGGAAAGGGAAGGTTTAAAAACTATTGCTCTGCCAAATCAAATCCATTTAAAAAATTTGTTTGTTTTGACAATTATTGAGTATAACAAATTACTCTGTCTTTCTCTCACCTTCATAGCATATAGACCTTATGTTTATAGGTGCTTATATAAGATTGTCTTCCTCCAATTAATTTTACTGATTCGCCAACTACCTCACTAATTCAGTACTCTCGAACTTTTTAAATAACCTGTTCACTATTTAAGATAAGCTGTCTTGAAAAATAGCATTTGATAAAGTTCGTTCAGACACTCCGATTCTTTAATTTGGTTTAATTAATTATAAATACAAATAAATATTCATATTTTCTTAAAAAAATATGAATATTTAAGAAATTACAAATAACTGATTTACAGCAATTTAAGATAAATAAAAAATTACGAAAACACTAAAAAACGTACTTAATTAAAAAAATATTTAGACATTTAAATTATTTGCTTTATATTTATACAGACAAACATTAATCTTGTTAATGAAAAATTGACTAACAATTAATAAGGACTACAAATTAGAATATTCCTTTTGTAGTTAAAGTTCTTAACATTAAATATAAAAAGGCAGAAGCTGAAAAGCCATAATAAAGTAAGCATAATTTATAATCTATAATTACCATGAAAAATTTAAAAAATTTTTTAAGCTTGACTTTAATAGTCTTGTTTGCTATGACTTCTTGTCAAAAAGAAGCAACAGTATCTCCACTACTTCAGGAAGATTTAACTTCTAAAGTTGAAGAAACAACATTTATTTCAGCAAATCAAGCCAATATAAAAGAAGAGATGATTTTATTGGAACAAATACTCAATGGAGAATTTGAAAATGAAGGTCAAAGTCAAGAATCTTCTTCTTTAAGAACTTATTGTTGTGCAATGAATAGTCTTACAAAAGTGACTTCTCCTTGGGGAGACGTTAACCTCAATCTTAAATATGACGTTAGTACCACATCTCAAGAAGTTCAGATAAAACACTGGCATAAACCACCTGGCGGTAGCTATTCTTATTATGGAATGGATGTCATTGGAAGTTCTTATACTACCTGTACATCAAAAAGTGTTAACCTATCAACAGGTCAGCTTCCTGATCAAGGAGAATTTATCTCTTGGGCTAGAATTTATAATGGTTCATCTTACTGTGGCGGTAGTCAAGTATTGCAGTGGACAAAATAGTGCTATTTTAAAATACTAAATATCATTAGCTGATTGGGATTGGTATCTAAGCATTTCTTAGATTAAGTCTCAACAAAGTTGAACGATAAACCCCCAAAAGGAAAGAACTTTTCTTTTGGGGATTTATCATTCACACAAAACTATTTTATTGTCAAATAGAAAAGAAAAATTTAAAAGTTATTAATCCGCTAACTCAAATCCATTTAAAAAAAATATCTCCTTCAATCCCATATCTTCTGGTTCTTTAGCTACTGCTTTTAAACTCAACTCATAACAATCATTTAGTTGATTCATTAAGACGCCAATATTTGTTTCTTTTGATAATCGTTGACTAACTTTTTTCACTGTATTCCAAAATATAATCTGGAATTTACTTTTCATTAATCTTGTGTCAATTACTCGCAAAATGCTTTCAAAACCACTCTGATTTTCCCCAATTTTTTTATAAAAACAATAACCACTTTCTATGTCACCTTTATCTTCATTAGGCAAAATATATTCAATCCATTTTTTCAAAATGCCTTCCTCTCCTTCTACAGAAAGTTCCGCCATAATGATTTCTAAAACCCAGTCATATCCAGACCATCTAACTGCCCAATTTTTTCCATCTGGTAATGTTATAAATCCTGAAGCCATTTTTTGTATTTAATATATAGCAAAACATCACTCTATCACCTCTATCTCACAAGTCATTTTCTTCATTTTCAAAATATTCTTGCTTTGCTTTTCTCTGTCTAAAATAAGCAATAAAAATTAGTGAGAATGGAAAAAACAGAACTATAAAAAACCATTTTAAAATAGATTTAATTTTCATAAATATAGATTAAATGAAATCAAAATAGAAATCACGGCAGTGATACAAATAGTCATTAATGATGTTTCCTTGCTAATCTGAAAGACCTCTCTAATATCATATTTATTAAGAAACCAAATTGTTCCACTAAGAATTATTATAGATATAAAAAAAGTACTTAGATTTGGCCCAGGAAAAATCTCTTCTAATACCTCTGCATATTGGGCAGAGGTACTTCTTCTTTGTAGCGCTAAATAAAACATCCAAATTGTACTAACTAGGGTAAATACTAAAAAAGAACTTATTAAAATCCACCCTATTTTTTTCCTCATCCAAAACAATATTGTTGCGACCAAAGGTACGATTACGGGCAAAAAGATCAACAATGTCTCTAAACCAAATTGACTGTATTCATCCGTAAGCATAAATCTTAAAAAATCAAATTGGCTGAAAACCTGATAAACAGACAAAATCCCAAGACACATTGCAAACCAATTTATTTTTTTATCTACTGTACCATTACCTTCTTTAACTGGATTAATTGTTTGCAAAAGACCTGTTCCAATACCTTTAGCTTTATTTTCTATTCCTTCTATCCTTTTTTGTTTTGCCTCCTTTTTTGCCTCTCTTTCAAGTATTTTTTCTTTGGCTGAATTAATGTCGGTTTCGCTTATTTCCCTTTTGACAATTTCCGCTTTAGCAGCTTCCAGAGCGATAGGCTGATATTTTTCTCCTTCCTCTATAATTTCAAGAAGTTGCTGATTACTTAGTGATTTATATTTTTCTTTAAATTGATTCATTGCTAAAAAAATGTCAAGGTTAAAAATATTAATTTGTCAGACTACTTCCACTTCATATCCCAAAAATTCAAAAATCCAAGAACGCACAGTTTCCACCGAAACAGGCAAGTTTAAGCTCTCTATTCCTTTCGCCACAACCTCCGTTCCCATACGGTCAATTCGGGCTTTCATCAAAGCCTCATCATATGCTTTCGGAAACTCTAGATGCGCTTGAATCCCCAACATTTTCTCACCGACTTGTATCATTCCCGCAGGACACATCGCATTAGAAGCCAATACTATAGCTCCTTCAGGAAATATTTCTACTTGATCCTGACACATCATCAATAAGTTGATATTTTCTTGAAAAGGCTTCATCCATGTAGCCTTTTCTTTCACCTCAAGCGAATGCACTCCCACACACCAACCTCGTTCAGATTTCGTTACTTTGCCCCCCAAAGCTTCCCCCAACATTTGATGCCCAAAACACATCCCTACATAATATTTTTCTCGCTCATGCAGTTTTTTCACAAAAGCTTTCAGTTGCAAAATCCAATCTATTTCTTGATAAACAGAATGTCGGCTTCCCGTCGTAAAATACACAGCACATTCATCGACATTTGCAGGAAGTTCCCCCTTGCAAGCATCGTATAAACGCCATTCAAATTCAGGAAATAAGGCTTTAAACATATCAGAATAATCTCCAAACTCGTCTTTATATTGAGGATTAATGTGATCGCAAATAAGTAGTCCGGTTTTCATATTTAATTAAGGTTTTTAAAATTATTTTTTCTTTTTTGGAGCGAACTGTTTGGAGCTTAGTCGTTACGTTTAGGCCTGCTATTCGTTCTTATGGCAAAGTAGGCTTGGAAAAAGGAAAGAACCACAAAAGCTACACAAACCACTTAAACCACAAAAACTACTTTGCCATACCACTACTATCAGGGCTATTCTAAATGGTCGCTAACTCTATGTCACTGCCTCGTTCACTCACACCATTACTTCACCCGCAAATGAAACGATTTTGGTCTCGTCAAAGCATCATACCCCAAAATTGATAAAGTACAGCCACGACCACTATTTTTCACACCCGTCCAAGCCAAAGTCGGATCAAGATAATCGCAACGATTCATAAATACCGTTCCCGTCTCCAATTCATTGCCCAATTTCAAGGCTTTTTTAGCGTCTTCTGTCCAAATAGAGGCCGTCAAACCATAGGCACTATCGTTCATCAATTTAATGGCTTCTGCATCATTTTTTACTGACATAATACCGACGACAGGCGCAAAAGATTCCTCTGTCATCAACTCCATATTGTGATTGACATTAATCAGAACTTGCGGTGCCATATACGGCGTATTTCGCTGATGTGCCTCAAAATGCTTAGGGTCAATTAAGTTTTCCGCACCTTGTTTGATGGCTCTGGCGATTTGTCTTTGGGCATATTTTGCTGCGGCAGTACGCACCATCGGTCCCAAAGTCGTCTCTTGTTCCAATGGATTCCCTAAAGTATAGCCTTTGGTCATTTCGACGAAAGCCTCCACAAAGGGCTTATACAACTTCTTTTGTACATAAATACGCTCAATTCCACAACACGACTGCCCCGAATTAAAATACGCTCCATCCACCAAGTTTTCCACCGCATTTTCTACATTTGCATCTGCTCGCACATAAGCAGGATCTTTGCCCCCCAATTCCAAGCCTGCGCTAATAAATCGCTTGCCAACGGCTCTTTGAATCGCTTTTCCGCCTGCCACAGAACCCGTAAACGCCACAAAATCAATGCGGCTATCTTGAATCACTTTACCTACTTGTGCATGATTCATATGCAAATATTGGAACACGCCTTTGGGCAATCCTGCTGCTTCAAACGCTTCTGCATATCGTTCCGCACAAAGTGGTGTTTGTTCAGAGTGTTTCAAAACGACGGTATTTCCCGACATAATCGCAGGAATAATCGCATTGACGGAGGTGAGATAGGGATAATTCCATGGGGCTAACACTAAGACTGTCCCCAAAGGTTCACGACGAATGAATCGCTGAAAGCCCGTTACTTCCTCAGAAGGAATGTCGGCAAGGGTTTGTTCGGCTATATCAATCATATAATGCGCTCGCTCCTTAAATCCTTTCGTTATTTCAAAAGGCGTATAGCGAATCGGACGACCCATTTGCCAAGTCAGTTCCTCCCCTATTTTCTCTGCATTTGCCACAAAATATTTCACTGCTTTTTTACAAATCTTCGCTCGCTTTTTAAGGCTTGTTTTGCGCCAGTCTTTACGAGCCTGCTCCGCCTCTTTCAAGACCGTTTCAATTTGCTTATCGTTGGCTAATTTTCGTTCTACATAAACAGACCCATCTATCGGGCTTATTGTTTGAAAAGTATTACTCATTTATTGGTGTATTGGTATAATTGTATATTAGGGAATTAGGCGCTACATTCGTGGATTAGTGTAATTGTATAGCAGTCCTAATTCAGTTCAGGAATTTTCTTTCACGCAAAGACCGCAAAGAATTTTGACGCAAAGACCGCAAAGCTCAACAGAAACCAATCTCTTTGCGACCTTTGCGAAAAACTCTGCGACCTTTGCGTGAGATACACTTTTTCTATTTTCAGATAGGACTGCTATATATGGACTTATATGGTTCAAAAATAAATATGAATAGCAAATTAAACCCCCCAAAACAAAAACAATCTAACCCCTTTAAATAAGAATCAACTATGCAAAAAGCACTACTCCTCTTTTTCATCTTTATCTCTTTCCACAGCTACGGGCAAACATCCTTTACCTTAGCCGACTTCTATACCAACAATCCAGCCTTAGACGAAAAAGTCAACGAAGTTTTTAACAACTTAGATGAGGAAGCCCAAATCGCCCAAATGATAATCGGCTCCGCAGGCGAATTAGGCAAACCCGAAGCCGTCGTCAAAAAACTCGTTCAAGAAAACAAAATAGGCGGCCTCATCTTCCTAAAAGGCGAAAAATCCACCCACACCGCCTTCGTCAAAGAACTCAACGAAATTGCCCAACAAAACAAGCAACTCCCCCTACTCTACAGCATCGACGCCGAGCCAAGCCTATTAAGAACCCGCATCAAAGGCTCACAACCCGTTCCCGAAACGATAGATATACAAACCGTAGAAGCCTGTGATTCCGTCACAAAAATCATCAACCAAGAATTACACGACATCGGCATACAACACAACTACGCACCTGTCATCGACATCAGCCCCAATAATGCTGCCATCAAAAAAAGAAGCTTTGGAGACAAAGAAACAACCCTTGCCCTCTCCAAAACCTTCATCGAAACCAGCCAAGCCAACCAAATTGTCGCCACCGCCAAGCATTTTCCAGGACATGGACTCGTACAAGGCGACACCCACAAACAAAGCGTTTACATTGACGGCGAAATGCAAGAATTATCCATGTATCCACCGATGATAGACGCAGGCGTTTTAACCATTATGGTCGCCCACATCACCGTACAAAACAACCCATTGTACAATACCGATGGCTTGCCCTCCACCTGTTCCAGAAAAATCGTCACCGACCTCTTAAAAGACCAATTAGGTTTTCAAGGACTCGTCATCACCGACGCCCTCAATATGATGAAAGCCATCAGCGTCGTCAAAGACGGACCACTCTTAGCCTCCAAAGCAGGTTGTGACTTACTCCTGATGCCCATAGACGAAATCGGCACCCTAAACGCCATCAAAAACGAAATCAAAAAAGACGAAGCCTACAAAAAACAAGTACACGAATCCGTCAAAAAAATCCTACGCCTAAAAATCTGTCTTGGCATGATTTAGGGATTATTGAATTGATGTATTTGGAATTAGGGAATTAGTCCCAACAAAAAAAACTTATATGACCTTATATGGTTTTAAATAAATATAAACTTAAAACAACAGCACAAAAAAAAGAAAATGAAAACCTTAATCCTCACAATCGCATTATTCATTCTAAGCCTAACAGCCTTCAGCCAAACAAAAATGATTGCCCACAAAAGTCATAGCGGCAGCCTACAAACGTTCACAACCAAAGGCGCACACAACTTTGGCGACCCACCTATGCCCATGGTCATCGACACCGTAAAACGCCTATCAGATACGACTGTTGCCCGATTCTTCCACGACTACTGGGGCAACAACAGCGATACAATTCACAAACATCCCCATTTCAACAATGTAGCGATTGCCTTAGACAGTCTCCAAAAAATGTACCCAGAAACAACTTTTATAGGCTACGAAACAACGCCTCCACAAAATCAGCAGCAGCAACAAAATAACCAACAACAGCCACAAGGCAAAAAAGCTAAGAAGGAAAAGAAAAAGAGGAACAAAAAGAAAGACAAAAGCACCTTCTTTCTACTACCAAATTTGCCAAATGGTGGTACGCCAGGTCTATTGATTATCATCCTATCCATAAGCAGCCTGATTTTCTACAGCACACGAAAAAAGAAAAAATACGCCCTCGCAAAAACAAAACGTCAGTAAATCAAAAGCAAAATTTCATGCAAGAACACAAAGCAATCAATGAATGTTGAGCTTTGCGTTTCTTTGCGTGAAAAATCTTTGCGCTCTTTGCGTGAAATAAAAAAAGATACACATCCGCCATGAAAACATGCAAAAAGCAAAAAAAATAGCCCATAGAATCACCATCATATTCGTAGGTCTATTTATCCTCACCCTTCCCTTCTCCCATGACATATTACCCAACATAGGCGAATACTTTCATCCCTTTTTTGCGAAGCTTGCAAAATGGGTAGGCGATAATATCTTTCACATTTCGACAACTTATACGCACGAACTTTTATCGGACTCCACAGGCTTATACATTCATACCTTTAATCTTTTGATAATTTCTATAATTGGCGGACTTATTTGGGGATTTTTTGATAAACAACAAACCTATTTTGCAAAAATACAAACGGGATTTTATGTTTTTATAAGTTACTACCTTTCCTTTTATTTGCTTCACTATGGGTTTCATAAGATTTTCAAAACCCAATTTTATTTACCTGAACCCAATACTTTATTTACGAATGTAGGGGAAATGACGCCCGATATTTTATACTGGACGACGCTGGGGAGTTCTTATATGTACTCGGTATTTACGGGATTTTTAGAGGTTATTCCTGCGGTGTTGTTGTGGTTTAAATCAACTCGTTTGTTGGGGGCTTGTATTGCGTTGGGAGTGTTGGTTAATGTCTTTATGATTAATATGGGATTTGATATTTCGGTGAAGATTTTTTCTGGATTTTTGTGCTTTTTGGCAGCTTTACTTGTGTTGCCGTATTTACCGAATTTATATCGTTTTTTTGTGGTAAATGAAAGGACTTTTCCCACCAAACAACCTTCTTTATCTTCTTCAACAAAAGCTGCTTTTTTAAAATCTTTGGTGATTGGTCTAATCCTTTTTGAAGTCCTTGTTCCCTATTTCAAAAACAATACTTTTAATGACGACAAGGTGGCTCGTCCTCACTTTCATGGAGCTTACGAAATCCAATCATTTATGGTTCATGGGGAGATACTTGCGCCCTTAGTTACGGATAAAAGGCGGTGGTATCGTTTTTTTATTCACCGTCAAGGCTACTTTATTACACAGGCAATGGATGGACAAATGCAGGACTATACGCTTCAATATGATTTGGAGAATCAGCAGTTGATTTTAAGGGATTATGCTCAACAAAAAATTATTTTAAATTATATATATTCTGCTCAGGATAGCACTTTTGTCCTAAAAGGTTCTTTCTATAATAAGCCGATAGAGGTGCATACCAAAATGATTGATAAAGACAAAATCCCTTTATTGCAGCCTTATTTTCATTGGACGATTGATGGCTACTGAATTGTTATTTTTTTTAAAACCATATAAGCCCATATAAGCGGTTCTGCATAAAAAAAGGAAGATATTTTTCATACCTTCCTTTTCTAAATTTCGTCTTTTTAGGTAGATAAACTCAAAGGACAAGTAAGATTAATCACTTGTCACCTGTCACTCGTCACCATAACAATTAGGCTACTGCTGGAATACGCAAAACCTGTCCAGGGTAAATCTTTTCTGGATCTTCTAACATTGGTTTATTGGCTTCAAAGATAAACTGGTATTTCATCGGATCGCCATATTGTGTTTTGGCGATTTTTGAAAGAGAATCTCCTTCTTGTACTGTGTAAAAAACGGCTTCTGGTTCTGGGCTGTTTACCGTAATGTTGTCTTCTACAACAGCAATACCTTCGACATTACCCAAGGCTAAGATGATTCTTTCCCGTTCTTCGTTTGTCTCTGTCGCTCCCGTTACTCGAATCGCTTCGCCCAATTCCAAATTCAAGCCATCAGTAGAAATCCCTAAACGGCTTAATTCGCCTGTCAATGCTTGAATTTTTGTTTCTTCCTCGTTGATGACTGGTGCTGTAATTGTTTGCTCAACTTTTGCTGCTGCTTCTGGAGCTGCCTCTGCTTTTTTTGTTGGCTTCTTTTTAAATAGTTTTGAACCTGCATTTTTTAAAAATGAAAAAAGTCCCATAGTATTGTTTGTTTTTATTATGAAATATATGTGATTTTACATCACTTGTCTTATTTTGGGCGGAATAAAGTGTTTTTATGAAAATTATGCAAGTTTTTTCGTGTTTTTTTTTGAAAAATATAAGTTATATAGGTCTATATAAGTAGTTCGTAAACGTTCTGTCCTCCCCAAAATAGACCCGATAGTAGCGTTATGGTGGCGTGGGCGTTGAGACAAGCAGCCACCATAGTAGCGGATAGCGGGACTGTGCTTTGCGACGAAGCAATTGACCGTTCTCTCCTTATCATTATAACATTATTGAATACTTTATCAAGCTACAAAACTATCATCATTTATACAGTTAGATTATTATTTTTATGTATTTTTGAGGTTTTTCCAAATTATTTTAAAAAATATAAAATGAAACACCTCCTTTCACCATTATTTTTTGTGGTATTTCTTGGCTTTTTTGCGAGTATGCAGGCTCAAGATTGTAGCACAGGACGTTATATTACGCCCGTTTTTAATGATGTCGATATTGATTTTAATGTTGATTATGGGCAAGCTGTACAGCCCACTATTTTTAATCCCAATGCCACGCAAACGCTGGATATGGATATTTATCGTCCGATTGGCGATACGATGACGGCTCGCCCTCTGATTATTTGGGCATATGGTGGGTCTTTTGTGGTGGGATCGCCCTTATCGCCCGATATTGTGACGCTTTGCAATCGTTTTTCGGAGATGGGCTATGTGAATGCTTCGATTGATTACCGGTTGTCTACGGACTTGCTTTTTGACAATAGTACACAGAATGCGTATGAAGCGGTGATGAAGGCGAGCCACGATATGAAGGCTGCGATTCGCTTTTTTTATAAGGATGCTGCCACGACCAACCAGTATAAAATAGATACCAACCAAATTTTTATTGGTGGGGTTTCTGCTGGTGCGATTGCTGCGTTGCACGTCGCTTATTTGGACGAACAAAGCGAAGTTCCTGCCTTGATTGCGACGGAATTTGCCAACAATGGCGGTTTAGAAGGAAATAGTGGTAATGCGGGCTATTCTTGTGATGTTGCAGGCGTCATCAATCTTTGTGGCGCATTGTTGGATACCACTTGGATCAAAGAATGTGATGAGCCAGTCGTGAGTATGCACGGCGATCAAGATGGAACAGTGCCTTATGGTAGTGCGCCGATTACGACTTTGGGCATCAATTTAGACATTGATGGTAGTTTTTCTATCCACGAAAAAGCCGATCAATTGGGTTTGCACAATGATTTTTATACGTGGCAAGGGGCAGGACATACTCCTTTTATTTCTAATTCGCTTTATATGGATACGACGGTAATGTTTGTGAAAGATTTTTTGCATACGCTCGTTTGTCCACAACCTACCGATGTCTATCTCAAAGCCATTTTAGAGGGTCCGCATCAAGGAAATGGACAAATGACGACGGCTTTAGTGCCATTTATGCCACTGGCAAGTCCTTACAGTCAAGCTCCTTATACTGCCCCTGCGGTGACGGCTACAAGCATTCCGACCAATGCCGTTGATTGGGTTTTAGTGGAGGTGCGAACAGGTGATTTAAGCCCGACGCCTCCCAAAACTTCCAAAACCATCGCTCAACAATCTGCCTTTCTTTTAAGTGACGGTACGATTGTGGGATTAGATGGCGTGAGTCCGCTTACCTT
>ENA-ORXM01002533-ORXM01002533.1-marine-metagenome-genome-assembly--contig:-NODE-2533-length-20866-cov-4.120641_pt1 | contig 20866 bp, 21 predicted proteins | sample MGYA00237867_ERZ511480 | MGnify/ENA primary metagenome ERZ511480 (study PRJEB26309, sample SAMN06266103) | marine metagenome | isolation source: Algal blade | place: United Kingdom:Sidmouth, United...
TGAATCGCTCCGCTCGCAGGGCGCGCGCGTCATGGTTACCGAAATCGACCCGATTTGCGCGCTTCAGGCCGCGATGCTCGGTTACGAAGTGACCACCATGGACCGCGCCGCTGGTCAGGGCGATATCTTCGTCACCACGACCGGCAACAAAGACGTGATCACCGTCGACCACATGCGCGACATGAAGGACCGGGCCATCGTCTGCAATATCGGTCACTTCGACTCCGAGATTCAGGTCGCCGGTCTGAAGAACATGAAATGGAACAACATCAAGCCACAGGTCGATGAAATCGAATTCCCCGATGGCAAGAAGATGATCCTCCTCGCCGAAGGACGCCTCGTGAACCTCGCCTGCGCGACGGGCCACCCGTCCTTCGTGATGTCGGCCTCCTTCACCAACCAGGTGCTCGCGCAGATCGAACTCTACACGAACAACGACAATTACGAGAATCAGGTCTACGTCCTGCCCAAGCATCTGGATGAAAAGGTCGCGACGCTGCACCTCGAAAAGCTGGGCGTCGAACTGACCAGGCTGTCGAACGAGCAGGCCGAATACATCGGCGTCCCCGAGCAGGGACCGTTCAAGCCCGATCACTACCGCTATTGATCAGGCGCTGCCCCGGATGCTGTGCGGCATGAAATGCTGCACCGCAGTCCGGGGCCTCTTTCCGTTGCGACCGACCCCGGACCAGCAGCGCATCACTGCGTGACGCACAGCATCCGGGGAAGCGCGTAATAAAAAATCGAAAGCCATACGCCATGACCCGCAAAGATTATCTCTTCACTTCCGAATCCGTTTCCGAAGGCCACCCGGACAAGGTGTCCGACGCCATTTCCGACGCCATCGTCGATCTCTTCATCTCCAAGGAGCCGGAGGCCCGCGTCGCCGTCGAGACGCTGACCACCACCAACAACGTCGTCCTTGCGGGCGAAGTGCGCGGCTCGGCCACGCGCGACGAGATGATCGCCACCGCGCGCAAGACGATCAAGGAGATCGGCTACGAGCAGAAGGGCTTCCACTGGGACATGTGCGAGATTCAATGCATGGTCCACGGCCAGTCCGCCGACATCGCCATGGGTGTCGATGCCGGAACGGGGATGCATACCGACGAAGGCGCGGGCGATCAGGGCATCATGTTCGGCTATGCCTGTGACGAGACCCCCGAGTTGATGCCCGCCCCGATCCTCTATTCCCACCGCATCCTCCAGAACATGGCCGAAGCCCGCCATTCCGGTGCCGCGCCACAGCTCGAACCCGACAGCAAGTCGCAGGTGACGGTCGAATACCGCGACGGAAAGCCGGTCCGCGCGCATACCATCGTCATCTCGACCCAGCATGTCGCCGGTCTCACCTCCGCCGACATCCGCCAGATCGTCGAACCCCACGCGCAGAAAGCCTTGCCCGAGGGCTGGATCGACGCCGACACCGTCTGGCACGTCAACCCGACCGGCCAGTTCGTGATCGGTGGACCCGATGGCGATGCGGGCCTGACGGGACGCAAGATCATCGTCGACACCTATGGCGGCGCAGCGCCCCATGGCGGCGGCGCGTTCTCGGGCAAAGACCCGACGAAGGTAGACCGTTCGGCAGCCTATGCCTCGCGCTATGTCGCCAAGAACGTGGTCGCTGCCGGTCTCGCGACCCGCTGCTGCGTCCAGCTCGCCTACGCCATCGGCGTCGCGCAACCGCTGTCGATCTATGTCGATACCTACGGCACGAGCGAAGTCCACGCTTCCGTCATCGAGGACGCGATCCGCAAGAGCATCGATCTCACCCCGCAGGGCATCCGCACGACGCTGGGCCTCAACCGCCCCATCTACCGCCGCACCGCCGCCTACGGCCATTTCGGTCGTACGCCCGACGATGACGGCGGTTTCTCGTGGGAGAAGGTCGATCTGGCGGACAAGCTGAAAGCTGCCGTATAAGGGGGCGATACGAGCGCAGGGGGCGACGGTGACAATACGGATGGTCAGGAACCCGAAGGTACCCGGCGGCAGGCCGGTGATCGAGGGAACACGCCTGCCCGTGGCTGGCCACTCGACGGCAGAAATCGTCTCCTGCTATCCAGGACTGACGGAAGAACGGGTTCGTACCTGCATTGCCTGTGCGAACGACGCCATTGCAGAAGAAGAGACCTCCCCGTCGGCTGCAGTATAGCAATGCGGCCGCTTGCTGATGAGACCGTGCCGGGTCCACAGGCGGTGCTTCTGCGGCAGCACTGCGATATTGCCGCCTGCAACTCATCGGATGGCCGAAGCTGGCCGAACGGATTATAAACGAGATGGAGAACCAGCGACCGCTGGGGCGGCGCATTCTCGTCATCTCCGACAACGGTACACGGGTACGGGAACTCCCTCCCGATGCTCCGACAAAAGTGGAAGAAACATGACCGAACAGACCCATGACGTCATCGGCGTCGGTGCCGCCATCGTCGATATCATCGCGCGCGTGGACGATGGCGTTCTCGACGAACAGGGATTGTCCAAGGGCGCGATGACGCTGGTGGACGAGGCTGGTTCCACTGCGATCTACGATGCGCTGGGCGATGCCCTCGAACGCTCCGGCGGATCGGGCGCGAATACCATCGCAGCCCTCGGCGCGCTGGGCCGCAATGTCGCCTTCATCGGCAAGCGGCGCGATGACGAGTTCGGCAAGATTTTCGCCCATGACATCCGCGCGACCGGCGCGGCCTTCGATGCCCCTGCCGCAACCACGGGCGAGGCGACCGCACGGTGCCTCGTCATGGTCACGCCCGATGCCGAGCGCACGATGGCTACCTATCTCGGCGTCTCGGGCGATCTCGGCCCGGACGATATCGACACCGACACGGTTGCCGGCGCAGGCATCCTTTATCTGGAGGGCTATCTCTGGGACAAACCCGCCGCGAAGGACGCCTTCCGCCGCGCCAGCGAGATCGCCCATCAGGCGGGCCGCAAGGTCGCGCTCAGCCTCTCGGATGCCTTCTGCGTCGACCGTCACCGCGACAGCTTCCGCGAGATCGTCGCGAAGGATATCGACATCCTCTTCGCCAATGAATCCGAGTTGCTCTCGCTCTACGAGACCGAGGATTTCGACGCCGCCATCGAAGCCGTCGCGAAGGACGTCGCCATCGCCGCCGTCACGCGCGGCCCCGACGGCGCGATCATCGTCTCCGGCGACGAGCGCATCTCGGTCCCGGCCCAACCCGCTGCCACTTTGGTCGATACGACCGGTGCAGGCGATCTCTTCGCCGCCGGGTTCCTGAACGGCATGGCTACAGGCCAGCCCCTCGCGACTTGCGGAGCCATGGGCTGCTCGGCGGCCAATGTGGTGATCCAGATCCTCGGGGCCCGCTGCCCCGACGCCCTCAAGGCGAAATTCGCCATCGAGGGCTGGACCTGACCGACGACGCTTGACGGATGACGGGGAAAAGGCACTTCTGAAGGAGTGCCTTTTTTCGTGGACCCCTCGCCATGCCCCTGACCGATACCGACCGCCGCTTCCTGCGCATCGCCTATGACGAGGCCAAGGCAGGCTTCGACGAGGGCGGCTGCCCCATCGGCTCCGTCATCGCACGGGGCGACACTCTCGTCGCGCGAGGGCGCAACCAGCGGGTCCAGCAGGGCGACCCCATCGCCCATGGCGAGATGGATGCCCTGCGCAAGGCGGGGCGGCAGAAGACCTACCGCGACACCACCCTCTACACGTCCCTCTCGCCCTGCATGATGTGCTCCGGTACGATCGTACAATTCGGCATCCCCCGCGTCGTCATCGCCGAGAACACCACCTTCGGCGGAAACGAGGATTTCCTGCGCGAGCGCGGAGTCGAGGTCATCGTGGCCGACGACCCCGATTGCATCGCTCTGATGCAACGCTTCATCGAGGAGCGCCCCGAACTCTGGGCCGAAGATATCGCGGATGACTGAACGATGCGCCCCCTACGATCCGCTGCGTTGCGACGGTTCCAACGGCACTCTCACCGATCCGGTCTCCCCCGATGGGCGTGTGGACCCCGAAGAACGCCATACGATCCCCGCCCGCGAAGGCCGCGCCGTGCGCCTGAACAAGGGCGACCGACTCTTCATCCTGAACGAAAAGGGGCATCAGGTCTGCGACTTCTTCGCCCTCCTTCCAGACGCCCCTGCCGAGATGCTCTCGATGGAGCATACGCGCACGGCATTGGGCAGGATTTACGTGAGCAAGGGCGACACGCTCGTCACGAACCGCCGCAGACCGCTGATCGAGATCGTCGAGGACAGTTCATCGGGTACCCATGACATCCTCATCGCCTGTTGCGATCAGCCGCGTTACGCGCAACTCGGCCATGAGGGATATCACGACAACTGCGCCGATAATTTCCGCATGGCCCTTCAGGCCATCGGGATCGAGCCGGTGCACGTCCCCTCCCCCTTCAACATCTGGATGAACATTCCCGTCGCAGAGGATGGCGCGTTCCAATGGACGCCCCCCGACTCGAAGGAAGGCGACCACATCGCGCTCGAAGCGAAGGAAACCTGCATCTGCATAATGTCCGCCTGCCCGCAGGACATGACGCCGGTGAACGGCATCGATACCGAACCGGCGCATCTGGTCTTCTGGATCGAACGGACCGCCGACTGACCTTCATAAGGACGACAGCCGTCAGCATTTACCCCAACCAGCGTTTCCGGCGACGATAGCTGCGCACGTTACGGTAGGATTTGCGGCCCTCTTCGGACATGCCGAGATAGAATTCCTTCACATCCGGGTTCTCGCGCAGGTCGGCGGCAGGACCATCCATGACCACGCGACCCGATTCCAGGATATAGCCGTAATGGGCGAACCGCAGCGCGACATTGGTATTCTGCTCGGCGAGGAGAAACGTCACGTTCTCCTTCTCGTTCAGATCCTTCACGATCCCGAAAATCTCTTCCACCAGTTGCGGCGCGAGGCCCATGGACGGCTCGTCCAGCAGCACGGTTTCGGGCCGGGACATGAGCGCGCGTCCGATGGCGCACATCTGCTGTTCACCACCTGAGGTGTACCCCGCCTGAGACTTGCGACGCTCGCGCAGGCGCGGGAAATAATTGTAGACCATCTCTAGATCGTCCCGGACCTTCGCGCTACCGTCGCGGCGGGTATAGGCCCCGGTCATCAGGTTTTCCTCGATGGTCAGATGCTCGAAGCAGTGACGCCCTTCCATGACCTGGATGACGCCCTTCTTGACCAGATCGGCAGGCATCAGATCGGTCGTCTTCTCGCCGCGATAGCGGATCGACCCTTTGGTCACTTCGCCCCTTTCGGAGCGCAACAGGTTCGATACGGCCTTCAGCGTCGTCGTCTTGCCCGCACCGTTACCACCCAGCAGGGCCGTGATGCCGCCCTTGGGCACCGAAAGACTGACCCCCTTCAGCACGAGGATGACGTGATTGTAGATCACCTCGATATTGCTCACTTCGAGGAGAGCCTCTTCGGGGACAGGTTCCGTATCGGTCGGCTGAAGGGCGGCGGTCATGGGCAACTCCGTATAGATTTACGTCCTGCCCCGGACCCGGTCCGGGGCAGGACGGCGTAACTCAGCTACAGGCTTCTTCGACTTCGTTTTCCTTCGCATATGCGGCGGAATCCTCATCGATCAGAGCGCCGATCACGTCCATGTCGCTTTCCGTATAGTCGCCGAGTTGTTTCCACTCGTCCGCCTTCGCATCCCACTGGTTGACGACAGCGAGACCGGGGCCGCCATGGTTCTCGCAGGAGACCTTGAATTCCGGACCGAAGTTCGGCAGTCCAAGCTCCTCCATCTTCTCCTCGGTCATCTCCAGCGCTTCCATGCCATCGCGCATCATCGCCGGGGTGATGTCCATCGTCTCGTGGATTTCCTGCGCATTCTTGGCCGCTTCGACGGCCAGCATCGCCGCATACATCCCCCGGTTATAGAGGACCGTTCCCTTCTGGTCGCCTGCACCGGTGGCATCGCCCTTCGAGTAGACATATTTCTCGAGGTCTTCGTAGACAGGGAAATCGTCCCCGACGCCATGGAAGTTGACCGCCTTGTAGCCATCGGCCTTGTCGCCGACCGGGCGCACGTCGTTCTCGGAACCGGACCACCAGACGCCGATGAAGTTCTCCATCGGATAGCGGATGTTCGCCGCTTCCTGGATCGCGGTCGCGTTCATCACGCCCCAGCCCCACATCGTCACGTAATCGGGCTTCTCACGGCGAATCTGCAACCACTGGGATTTCTGCTCCTGACCTGGGTGATCGACCGGCAGGAGGGTCAGCTCGAACCCATGCTTCTTCGACAGCTCTTCGAGCGTGCGGATCGGCTCCTTGCCATAGGCGGAGTTGTGGTACACCAGCGCCAGCGTCTTGCCCTCGATATCCCCGTCGTTGATCTCGAGCAGGTGGTTCACCACTGCCGATGCCGCGTTCCAGTAATTGGCCGGATAGTTGAACACGGTATTGAAGATCTTGCCATTCGCGGCGGAGGTCCGCCCGTAGCCCATCGTATGCAGCGGGATACCGTCAGCGGCGGATTTCGGAATGAGCTGATAGGTAATGCCGGTCGAAAGCGGTTGATAGACCAGCGCGCCTTCGCCTTTGGTCGACTCGTAGCACTCGACGCCTTTTTCGGTGTTGTACCCGGTCTCGCACTCGATGACCTTGGCCATCTCGCCACCGATGCCGCCATCACGGGCATTGATGAGCTTGAAGTAGTCTTCGTAGCCGTCGGCGAAGGGAATACCGTTCGCGGCATAGGGGCCGGTGCGATAGCTGAGCGACGGGAAGACGAGGTCGGCGAGGGCGGGGGTGGCCGCGAAGGGCGCGCCCATTGCGGCGACCAGCGTCATCGCGGTGAGTGTCTTGAGTGTCATGGTTCTCTCCCTGTTGGTTTCTTATCTGTGGTCGGTCAATGCGGCGAAGTGTGGATCGACGCCGCACGAAATATGGCGAACCTGACCCCTTAGTGAGGGAAGGGCCAGAGCCGCAGCTTTTCCTTGATGATGCGCCAGAGCTGCGCAAGGCCGTGAGGTTCGAGGATCAGGAACACGATGATGAGCAGACCCACGATCGCGAATTCCAGGTGGGTCGCGATATCCGTCGGCCAGCCCAGCGTACCGACCAGCAGGTTCTTCAGCAGTACCGGCAACAATACCATGAAGGCGGCCCCCGCGAACGAGCCGAAGATCGACCCCAGCCCCCCGATGATGATCATGAAGAGCACGAGGAAGGATTTCTGGATGCCGAACACCTCGCCTACCTCGACCGCGCCGAGATAGACCGCGAACAGCAACGCCCCTGCGACACCGATATAGAAGGACGAGATACCGAACGCCGTCAGCTTGGCCTTGAGCGGATTGACCCCGATGATCTCGGCGGCGATATCCATGTCGCGTATCGCCATCCAGCTTCGCCCCAGATGCCCGCGCGTCAGATTGCGGGCGATAATGGCCAGGACGACCACCAGCACGAGACAGAACAGATAGGTGACGGGCGCGGAAGTCTCGGCACCGGTGATCTTGTAGCCGAACAGCGTGCGCTCCGGCGCGTTGATCTGGCCCGAAGCGGAATAGTTGTAGAACCACGACACCTTGTTGAACAGCCAGACGAGGAAGAACTGCGCCGCCAACGTGGCCACGGCAAGATAGAATCCCTTGATCCTGAGCGACGGCAATCCGAAGACGATGCCGACCAGGGCGGTAATCAGTCCGGCGAGCAGCACGCAGAACAGGATGTTGAGATCGGGAAAACTCGTCATCAGCTTGTAGCAGGCATAGGCCCCCACCGCCATGAATCCGCCCGTCCCGAGGCTGACCTGCCCGCAATACCCCGTGAGGATGTTCAGCCCGATGGCCGCGATGGCATAGATCAGAAACGGCAGCAGCACCGCCTGCGCCCAGTAATCGTTGATGATGAACGGCACCACGAAGAACGCGATGGCCAGCACAACGTAATACCGTATCCGGTCGAACCAGATCGGAAAGGTCTGCCCGTCCGCCCGATACGTCGTCTTGAAGTCGCCGACTTCGCGATAGATCATCAGATGGTCCCTTCGGCTGGAAACGCGGTGCGTCTATCGTAGAAGTGAAGGGATGCGCTGAGTGCGAACATCGGCAGCGCGATAAGGAGTATATCCATCATCGGACCGAACAGGGCGAGGATCGCAACTCCGGCAGCCGAGAGAGACGCGATGTTGAGCATTAGGCGACGCGGTGCGCGGGTAGCGGGTTTCGGCGGACGCAGCCCTAAGACGGAAACCACGATGACGAAGCCAAGCGTGGCAAGCATGAACGCGCCCATCGCACCGACGCCTTCGCGGCCCCCTGTGCCATTGACGATGAAGAAGGCGATCAGGCCCACCGCATAGAATAGTAGAAGGATCGTCACGATCCGCAGTGTCGGTGCGCTCATTCGGGTTTCACCCATCACACCCTCTCGATGATTTTTTCGCCGAACAGGCCCTGTGGCCTGAAGACGAGGAAGATGAGCGCCAGCACATAGGCGAACCAGTTCTCCGTTGCCCCGCCGAGGAACGGCGCGCCGATCAGGAACTCGAACATCTTCTCGCCCACACCGATGATGAGGCCCCCTATGATCGCACCGGGGATCGAGGTGAACCCGCCGAGCATCAGCACCGGCAGAGCTTTGAGCGCGATCAGCGACAGCGAGAACTGCACGCCCGATTTCGCGCCCCACATGACTCCCGCGACCAGCGCCACGAACCCGGCGATGGACCAGACGATCACCCAGATCGTCCGCAGGCTGATGCCGACCGACAACGCCGCCTGATGGTCATCCGCCACCGCGCGCAGCGCCCGACCCGTCTTGGTGTATTGCGAGAACAGTACGAGCGAGGTGACGAGCACGATGGCGATCACCGTTGCCACGATATCGAGGGTGTCGAGATAGAATCCGTAGAAACCCTCGCCACCGAGGAAGGCCGTGCTCTCCTCCACCCAGAGATTGCCGCCCTGCGGAATGCCGACATCGAGTTTCTTGATCTCGGCCCCCCACATCAGGTCGCCGAAGCCTTCGAGGAAATAGGCCAGGCCGATGGTCGCCATGAACAGGATGATCGGCTCTTGGTTCACCAGATGCTTGAGGATCAGCTTTTCCACGATGATCGCGAACAGGATCATCACGCCGATGGTCAGCAGGATCGCCGCAAACGTCGGAACGTTCCACCCGAAGTGATGAACCTTGGTTCCGAACGCTGCGTTGATCAGATGCGAGAACGGCACCAACCCGGTCTGGATACCGACAAGAGTCTGCGCCGCAAACAGCGCCATGACCCCCTGCGCGTAGTTGAAGATGCCCGACGATTTGAAGATCAGCACGAAGCCGAGCGCCACGAGCGAATACATCACCCCGGCCATGAGGCCGTTGAGGAAGACTTCGACACCGAACCAGAATTCAGCGGGCATGATACGCTCCCTCGATAACGATCATGTCAATCATGGCTCACCCCCAGATACGCATCGATCACCTGCTGATTCCTGCGCACCTCATCCGGCGTGCCATCCCCGATCTTTGCGCCGTAATCCATCACGACCACCCGGTCGGAGATATCCATGACGACGCCCATGTCATGCTCGATCAGGGCGATGGTCGTGCCGAATTCCTCGTTCACGTCGAGGATGAAGCGGCTCATGTCTTCCTTCTCCTCGACATTCATCCCGGCCATGGGTTCGTCGAGCAGCAGCAGTTCGGGGTCCATCGCGAGGGCACGCCCCAGTTCGACGCGCTTTTGAAGCCCATAAGGCAGGCTGCCCACGGGCGTCTTCCGGATAGACTGGATTTCGAGGAAGTCGATGACCCTCTCGACCCGTTCGCGGTTGGCAATCTCCTCGCGCTCTGCCGGGCCTTTCCAGAAGGCCTGGCTCGCGATACCCGAGTTCATGTGGATCAGACGCCCCGTCATGATGTTGTCGAGGGTCGACATGCCCTTGAACAGCGCGATGTTCTGAAACGTGCGGGCAATGCCCTGCCGCGCGATCTCGTAGGGTTTCATCGGCCCGCGCTTCTCGCCCCGGAACCAGACCTCACCCTCCTGCGGATGATAGAAGCCGTTGATGACGTTGAGCATCGACGACTTGCCGGCCCCGTTCGGCCCGATGATCGCCCGAACCTCGCCCTCGCGGATATCGAAGGAGATATCCTTGATCGCCGTTACCCCGCCGAAGCGCAGGGTGATGTTCTTCATCTCCATCACCACGCCGCCGATCTTGCGGCCATCTGGGGTGGTGTAGCTCTCTTGCATCGCGGCGTCAGTCATTCAGCAGCCACTTTCTGCGCGTCCGGCGCAACCACCGCCGCATCGCGAATTTCCAGCGTCGCCTTGATCGCGCCCTTGCGGCCATCCTCGTACGTTACTTCGGTCTCGATATAGACGCTGTCGGAACCGTCATAGAGCGCCTTCACCAGCGGCTCGTATTTCTCGGCGATGATCCGGCGACGCACCTTGCGGGTCCGGGTCAACTCGCCGTCATCGGCGTCGAGTTCCTTGTGCAGCACGAGGAAGCGGTGCACCTGACATTGCGACAGCAGCGCGTCCTCGGCGATGGAGCGGTTGGCTTCCTCCACATGCTCCTGCACGGCGGCATAGACGCGGGGATGAGCGGCCAGTTCCTGATAGGAACCATAGGCGATATTGTTCCGCTCGGCCCAGTTTCCGACAGCCTCCAGATCGATGTTGATCATGGCCGTGCTGTAATCGCGCCCGTCCCCGATGGCCACGGCTTCGAGGATATTGGGATAGAACTTCAGCTTGTTCTCGACGTATTTCGGCGCGAACATCGCACTATTGGTCAGCTTGCCGACGTCCTTGGCCCGGTCGATGATCCGCAGATGGCCGCTCTCGGGTTCGAAGAATCCGGCATCGCCCGTCGCGACCCAGCCCTCGGCATCCTTGGTCTCGGCGGTCGCTTCGGGGTTCTTGTAGTATTCGACGAACGTGCCCGGTGAGCGATAGAAGACCTCGCCGCTATCGGCGATCCTGACCTCCACATCGGGGCTGGGCACGCCGACCGTATCGGCGCTGACTTCGCCGTCCGGCTGCTGCGTGATGTAGATCGTTCCCTCGGTCTGGCCGTAGAGCTGCTTGAGGTTGATCCCGAGCGAGCGGTAGAACTCGAAGATTTCCGGCCCGATGGCCTCCCCCGCCGTATAGCCCACGCGCACGCGGCTGAGGCCCGTCGCGTTCAGCAGCGGACCATAGACCAGCGCCTGACCGATGCGGTACTGCATCCTGTCGCCCGCGCCGACCTCCTTGCCATCGAGCAGGGCGGGGCCGACCCGCTTGGCCACGTCGATATACTTATGGAACAGTTTCTGCTTGAACTTGCTGGCATCCTCCATGCGGATCATGATCGAGGTCAGCAACCCCTCGAAGAACCGGGGCGGCGCGAAGAAATAGGTCGGTCCGATCTCCTTGAGGTCCGCCTGCATGGTCTCGGCACTTTCGGGGCAGTTCACGCAGAACCCCGCCCAGCACGCCTGTGCCATCGAGAACACGTAATCGCCGACCCATGCCATCGGCAGATAGGCCAGCACGTCCTCCTTCTCCGTCAGAGCGTCGAACGCGCAGGAGTTCTTCGCCGTCATCAGCACGTTTCGGTTCGTCAGGACGACGCCCTTGGGGCGACCCGTGGTGCCGGAGGTATAGAGGATGATGCAGGTATCGTGTTCGCTCGTCGCATCCATGCGCGCCTTCAGCTCGTCCTGCGTCTCGGCCTTCTGCTCATCGCCCATGTTGCGGACATCGGCGATGGAGATCAGGTCGGCGTGGTCGTAGCGGCGCAGCCCGCGCGGGTCGATATAGATCATCTGCTTGAGCGCGGGGATACGATCGGCCACCTCGCGCAGCTTGTCGACCTGCTCCTGGTCCTGCACGACCGCGAAGCGCGCGCCGCAATGATCGAGGACATAGGCCATCTCATCGGCCACCGAGTCCTGATAGACCGGCACCGGAATCGCGCCTGCATATTGAGCGGCCAGCATGGACCAGTAGAAATGTGGACGATTCCGACCGACGATGGCGATGTGGTCGCCTTTCTGCAGTCCCATGGCGATATAGCCCCGCGCGATGCCCTCCACGGCATCGCGGGCCTCGGCCCAGGTCCAGCTTTGCCAGATCCCGAATTCCTTTTCGCGATAGGCCGGACGGGTCGCGAAATCGCGCGCATTCCTTTCCACGAGTTTCGGAAAGGAATTGAGAGTTTCCGGCAAGCTTGCGCTGTTGCTCGTCACCGTTAGTCCTCCGCAGATGTCAGCGCCGTGAATCGGCGTCTTTGACGTCATACCCGTCAGGCGCGAGCATTAACAGATCATGGAGGTTACGTTGTCAATGCGTCAACCTTCTCAATTATTAAAAATATTTCGCGTTGATTGACTTTAACGTCAAAGCGAGAAAGCTTCGCGGGTTATGGCGAAAGATAATTTTTTTCTGATTACGGATCTGACGGAGGAGTTCGGCGTCACGACGCGGACGCTGCGCTTCTACGAGGACCGTCACCTGCTTGCGCCTGTCCGGCGCGGGCGGAAAAGGCTTTATCGACCCCGCGACCGGACGCGACTGCGCCTGATCCTGCGCGGGAAACGCCTCGGACTGACGCTGGATGAAATTTCGGAGATTCTCGAACTCTTCGACAGGCCGTCGGGAGAGACGAAACAGATCGATCGCCTGCTCGAACGAATCGAGATACGGCGCGAGGCGCTGGTGGCCCAGCGCAGGGATATCGATGAGGCGCTCGCCGAACTGTGTACGGTCGAAGCACGGGCGCGAGAACGACTGGGCGCGATCATCCTCGAAGAAGAGGCATCATAGCCGGTAGCGTGACGACACGGCGTCAGGCCGCGCGGCGGTGATCTTCGGTCAACATCGAGTAGAGAGCTTCGGCCCCGTCGGCACCGCGCAGACTGGCGCGGATTTCAGGGTGCTTGAAGAGACGTGAAATCTTCGCGAGCGCCCGTAGATGCTGATTGTTCGCGCTCTCGGGTGCGAGGAGCAGGAAGACGAGGTCGACCGGTTCGTCATCGGCGGCATCGTAGTCTATCGGCTGGGTCAGACGCGCAAAGATGCCATGAACCGTATCGATTTCGGGCAGGCGGGCATGGGGGATGGCCACACCATTGCCTACGCTCGTCGCCCCGAGACGCTCGCGCTCCAGAAGAGCATCGAACACCGCGCGCTCGTCCAGAGCACAGAGTTTCGCGGCACGTCCGGCGAGTTCCTGCAAGAGGTGTTTCTTGCTGGTCGCCTTGAGATCGGCCACGACGGCTTCGCTCGCGAGAAGACTTTCGACAGACATAGAAAACCTCATCCGTACGACGCGCGGCCATTCGAGCCGGCGCGACCATATCGCAAAGATTGTTTAATCAGGATTAAGCGGAAACCGCCGCTGCCGAAGAAGGTTCGATCCAACCGACATTGCCGTCTTCGCGACGATAGACGACAGCGATCTCGTTGTTCTTCTCGTTCCGGAACATCAGAAGGGGTTCCTCACCGATCTCCATCTGCAGAACGGCCTCGCCGACGCTGAGAACGGGGATGCTGGTCTTTGCTTCCGCGATGATGACGGGCTGGAGCGATTCCGATGCATCCTCGACATCGGGCGCATCGGTTTCGATCACGAAGGAGGACGCCCCGAAGCTCTCGAACGGAGTGTTGCGCGCCTTGTGGTGATTCTTGAGGCGACGCTTGTATCGGCGCAGCTGCTTGGCGAGACGTTCGTTCGCCATGTCGAACGCAGCATAGATATCGCCCGCCTTGCCCGATGCCTGGGCCTTCATGCCCGTGCTGAGATGGGCCGAGCATTCGCATTTGAATTCATGGCGGTCGCGGGTGAAGGTGACGGACGCTTCGGTCGGACGCTCCGCGTATTTTTCCATCGCCGCCATCAGCTCGTCCGCCACATGACCGCGCAGGGCGTCACCGATATCGATTTGCTTCCCGTTGACTTCAATCTGCATGAGTTATCAATGCCTTGAATGTTTAACACACCGGATGTTCTCCGGTTGTTCAACCTACACGGGGTTTCGCGTGAAAGTCAATGTCGGAATGTTACAGCAGGCTGTCAAAGAGTGGTTTCCGCCTTCCGCCTGCGACGTTGAACGGACGATGGAATATCCATTGATTCTCGATACTTGGCGACAGTTCTTCTCGCGATATCGACGCCTTCGTTTCGCAGAATTTTCACGATACTGTCGTCGGAGAGAACCGCGTCGAGGGCCTCGTCGTCGATCATCCGCTTGATCTTGTGGCGCACGCTTTCCGCCGAATAGGAATCGCCGCCGTCTATGGCGCCGATGGCCGCCGTGAAGAAGAACTTCAGCTCGAAGACGCCTCGGGTCGTGGAGATGTATTTGTTGGAAGTGACGCGACTCACGGTTGATTCGTGCATCTCGATGGCATCGGCGACGGTCTTGAGGTTGAGGGGACGCAATTCCTCGATCCCGTATTCGAAGAAACCGTCCTGCTGACGCACGATTTCACTCGATACGCGCAGGATGGTACGCGCCCGCTGGTCGAGGCTCTTGGCCAGCCAGTTCGCACTCTGCATACATTCGCTCAGGTATGATTTCACCTTCGCGCCACCATCCGAAATCTCGGCGGCATAGCGTTCGTTGACCAGAACGCGGGGCAGCGTGTCGGTATTGAGTTCGACGTTCCAGCCGCCCATCGCATTGCGGCGTACGAAAACGTCCGGGATCATGGTCTGCGCGATTTCCGAATGGAACCGCGAGCCGGGTTTCGGATCGAGGGCGCGAACCTCCTCGATCATCTCGCGCATGTCTTCCTGCCCGACGCCGCACAGCTTCATCAGGGCGGGCAGCTTGCCTTTGGCGAGCAATTCGAGATTGTCGAGCAGTGTGCCGATGGCAGGATCGAGCCGATTGCGGTCGCGAAGCTGGAGCCGGAGACATTCGGCCAGGGTGCGTGCACCGACACCGGACGGATCGCATCCCTGCACGATGGCGAGACCCGCCTCTATATCGGCGATGCTGGCTCCGAGATTGGCAGCGATCGTCTCCTCATCGGCGCGCAGATAGCCGGTTTCGTCGATATATTCCACGAGGTAGGCGGCAATGGCGCGGATACGATGGGGCGCGGCGGTCATGCCGATCTGTTCGAGCAGGTGATCGCGCAGCGTGACTTCGGATGCCACGACGCCTTCGAGATCGTATTCGGGAGAATCGAAGCCCCCTCCCCCGCCCTTGCCCATCGTCGCCCAGCCGGAGCCTTCGTCGCCACCGGGGCCGGTCGCCTCGTTCAGGGCCGCTGCCCCTTCGGCCTGCCGTTCGGCCCGCGATTCGTCGGCATAGACGTTCTCCATCCCGGTATCGAAGGTCTCTTCGGTTCGGGACGGATTGTCCTCGCGCAGTTTGGACGAGAGATCGTCGGTCGCGGGGGCGCTATCGCCCGGCCCATCGGGATTTTCGGGGCGGTCGCGCCGTTCGTCGGCTACCTGCTGCGCGACTTCGAGCAAGGGATTGCGTTCGACTTCCTGTGCGACGTACTCGCTCAGGTCGAGATTGGACATCTGCAACAGCTTGATCGCCTGTTGCAGTTGCGGGGTCATCACCAGTGACTGCGACTGGCGAAGCTGGAGGCCTATGCCCATCGACATCGATCAGACCCTCCCTTTTCCGCGTGTGCCGGTCAGAGCCGGAAACCGTCGCCGAGATAGACACGGCGCACCGCCTCGTCCCCGATGATATCCTGCGGCGTTCCCTGCTTCAGCACTTGCCCGTCGTGCAGGATATAGACACGATCGATGATCGACAGAGTTTCGCGCACGTTGTGGTCGGTAATCAAGACCCCCATTCCCCGTTCGCGCAAATGCGAGACGAGCGCCCGAATATCCCCGACCGCAATCGGGTCCACTCCTGCGAAAGGTTCGTCCAAGAGGATGAAATCCGGGTCCGTCGCCAGCGCACGGGCGATCTCCACCCGCCGCCGTTCTCCCCCGGAGAGCGCAAGGGACGGCGTACGGCGCAGATGCGTGATCGAGAATTCGGCGAGCAGCGAGTCGAGACTGTGCTGACGTTTCGAGCGTTGCGGCTCGACGATTTCCAGCACGGCCATGATGTTCTCTTCGACCGTCAGCCCCCGGAAGATCGAGGCTTCCTGCGGCAGATACCCGACGCCCAACCGCGCACGACGGTGCATCGGCAGCGCCGTCACATCCTGTCCATCCAGCGTGATCGTGCCGTAATCGGCAGGTATCAGCCCGGTAATCATGTAGAAGCATGTCGTCTTCCCCGCCCCGTTCGGCCCCAGCAGACCGACCACCTCGCCGCGCTGGAGTGTCAGGGACACGCCACGCACGACCGGACGTCGCCGGTAGCTCTTGCCGATGCGGTCCACCACCAACCCTGCGCGATGCGACGCAACACGCAGATTGGGTTTTCTGTCCGTAGTGTCGGACCTCATCGAACGGCTCCTAGAGTAGACGAAAGGGGATTACGATGGGGTGAACCGGCGATGACGTCACTGGCCGTCGGAAGAGGGATAGAAGATCCCGCTGACACGCTCGCGGGTGCCATCGGCCCTTACGCCGCCCGACTCGATGCGGGCAAACCCCGTATTGAGATTGATACTGAGCGAACCGCCTGCCAGCACGTTTTCAGTGCCCTGCGTCAGGGTGACGGTATCGCCCATCGTGATATTCCCGGACGCGACATCGTAATCGGCCCAATTGCCTTCCGCTGCCCCCTCGGGGCTGGAGACGAAGACCGAGCCTTCGGCGCGGACCTTGCGGATGGCGCCCGCCTGTCCCTGATCTTCGGATTCCGGGTCGTAGGTGACGATCAGGCGCTGTGCCTGCATCCGCACTTCGCCCTGCCGCGCATCGACCGATCCGGTGAACACGGCCGTCTGCTGCTCCTGCCTCACCTCCAGCGCATCGGCGGAAATCTCGATGGGCAGGGTGCTGTCGACCTTGAAGCCGCCCAGCGCGCCCTGAGACTGCGCGTGGGCCAGACCACCCCATGCGATGCCGAAGGCCATGACCGGCACGGCGAGAGACAGAAGGGCGGTACGGGCGAGGCGCTGCATGGCGACGTTCCTGTTGCTGGTTACTCTGCGTTTAGTCGCCCGACCGTGGTGGCACGGATTCCGGCGTGATGACAACCCGGACGTTACCCCGGAAGATAACGATCCTCTCGTCGCCGTCCACTGCTTCGAGCGTATCGGCCCGGATCGCGCCGCTCGGACCCTCGGCCTCGACGGCCTCGTCCATCTCCAGAACACGGGTGCCCAGATCGAGCAAGGCAGTCGGCGTTTCCAGCGTGTAGCCGTCCGAAGTCCGGGCAATCACGCCTTCGGTGAGCCTCAACCTGCGCCGCACCGGAAAGAAGACGCCGCGTGCGGAAGTCAGAATCGTCTCACGCCCATCCTTGGTGGTGATCGTGGCGGTTATGCGGTGCAGCGTGATGCGCGTCGGTTTCGGGCCATTCGGCAAGGCCCAGTCGGCACGGACCGTATAAGGCTCGCCATCCTCCGTCCGGCCCGAAAAGCTGGGCGAGACCATGCGCAATCCATCGGTGAGCGATTTCTGGTCGGAATCGGTCAGCATCAGCGGCGCAGGCGCATTCGTCCCGGTCCGCGTGAAGACGAGCACGAAGGGCAGGCAGGCGACCACACCCAGAAGAACGGCCAGCCACGGCGTCCGTCGCGGTCGCATGACCCGGTGCGGCTCGCCCCTGTCCGCATCCTCGATCATGTGATCCCGGCGCGCAGGCAGTCGTGGATGTGGATCAGGCCCAGAGGGGCGGCGGGCCGGGGAGCGCCACCGTCGAAGACGAAGAGCGCGGTGATGGCGTGGCGGTTCATCGTGTCGAGTGCCTCTCCGAGAGTCGCGTCTGGTCCGATGGATTTCGGGTCCGGCGACATGATGTCCCGCGCAGTTCTCTCGCCAAGATGGGCGATATTACGGCGCAGGTCGCCATCGGAGATCACGCCCTCCAGCCTGCCATCGCCATCCACGACGCCCGCCAGCCCGAATGCCTTGCCCGAAATGGTCAGCATCGCTTCGAGCATGGGCGTGTCGCCCTGAACGAGGGGCAACTCGTCGCCCTCGTGCATGACCTGCCCGACGGTCAGCAACCGGGAGCCGAGCGAGCCGCCGGGATGGAGCATCCTGAAGTTCTGCGGCTGGAAATCGCGTCGGTCGATCAGTGCCACGGCGATGGCATCCCCCAGTGCAAGGGTGGCGGTGGTGGAGGTGGTGGGCGCAAGGCCCATCGGACAGGCTTCGGGTGCCTTGGGCAGGGGCAGGCCGATATCGGCGGCCCGCATCAGCGTGCTTTCGGGCTTGGACGCGATGGCGATCAACGGAATGCCGTTGCGCTTCACATGGGCGATCAGGTCCGAAAGTTCGGGCGTCTCGCCGGAATTCGAGAGGACGAGGGCCACGTCGTCCCGCGTCACCATCCCCAGATCGCCGTGACTGGCCTCTGCCGGATGGACGAACTGCGCCGGGGTGCCGGTCGAGGCGAGGGTGGCTGCGATCTTGTGGCCGACATGCCCGCTCTTGCCCATGCCAGAGACGATCACCCTGCCCTTCGCCCTGGCGAGCAGATCGACGGCGCGCTCGAACCGTTCGTCGAGACCCTGCGCAAGAGCATGGAGAGCATTCGCCTCGATCTCGATGACGTCGCGGGCGATCTCGATGGCCGCTTTTCCCGATCTTGCCATGGGTCAGTGCGCGAAGATGTCTTGGTCGGGCCAGCCGATCAGATCGAGGATGGCCCGGTTGGGCAGGAACCGGAAACAGGACTCCGCCAGCTCGGTGCGGCCTTCGCGGGCGAGGCGCTTGTCCAGCTCGAACTTCAACTGGTGCAGATAGAGGACGTCGCTGGCCGCATAGGCCTGCTGTTCGGGCGTCAATTCGGTCGCGCCCCAGTTGGAGCTTTGCTGCTGTTTCGACAGCTCGACACCGATCAGTTCCCGGCACAATTCCTTCAGCCCGTGGCGGTCGGTATACGTTCGGATCAGCTTCGAGGCGATCTTGGTGCAGTAGACCGGGCCGGTGGTCACACCGAAGGCGCGGGCCATGACCGCGATGTCGAAACGTCCGAAATGAAAGAGCTTCAGCACTCTGGGATCGATCAGCATCTTCGAGATATTCGGCGAGTTCGGCACCCCCGGCTCGTATTTCACCAGATGGGCGTCACCGTCACCGCTCGAAAGCTGGATGACGCAAAGGCGGTCGCGATGGGGAATCAGTCCCATCGTCTCGGTATCGATGGCGACGGTGGGTCCGAGATCGAGGCCATCGGGAAGGTCGCCATGATGCAGGTGGATGGTCATCGCCGTTCCTCGCGTTGTGTCGAGGGTCGGGTACGGGGTTTGCTGCCGGAAATCAACCGGACCGGCCACGCTTGCCACCGGCAGCCGCGCATGGTTGAAAGGCACGAAATTCTCGAAAGGCCCGCGCCATGGACAAGTTCACCACGCTCGACGGCATCGCCGCTCCGCTGCCGCAGATCAATGTCGATACGGACATGATCATCCCCAAGCAATATCTCAAGACGATCCAGCGCACGGGCCTCGGCGTCGCGCTGTTCTCGGAGATGCGATACGATGACGACGGGTCCGAGAAACCGGATTTCGTGTTGAATCAGTCCGCTTACCGCGATGCGGAAATCCTCGTTTCGGGCGATAATTTCGGCTGCGGCTCGTCGCGCGAACATGCGCCCTGGGCCTTGCTCGATTTCGGCATCCGCTGCGTCATCGCCCCGAGTTTTGCGGATATCTTCTACAACAACTGCTTCAAGAACGGCATCCTGCCCATCGCGTTGCCGAAGGAAGACGTCGACAAGCTGATGGATGACGCCGAACGCGGCGCGAATGCGCGCGTGACCGTCGATCTGGAAGCCCAGACGATCACGGGGCCGGACGGAGGCACGATCTCCTTCGATATAGACCCCTTCAAGAAGCATTGCCTTCTCAACGGCTTGGACGATATCGGCCTGACGATGGAGAAAGAGCAGTCGATCACCGACTTCGAAGCCAAGCGCCGCGATGCAACACCATGGCTGGCGAAAGCGAAATGATAATCACGCCAATGCGATAGTGTTCCCCCCCTCCTCCCGCTTGCGGGCGCAGCGCGCAGCGAGAGGGCTAGGGTGAGGGTCTTGTACCCTACCCCATCGCCTCCAGCCGCGACACCGCCGCTTCCAGCTTCGCCTTCTCGACATTGGCTGCATCGAGACGCGCGCGTTGCTTTTCCACTTCTTCGGGCGGGGCCTTGGCGAGGAAGCCCTGATTGCCGAGCTTCTTCTCCAGCCCGCCGGTTTCCTTCGACAGCTTGTCGAGCTTCTTGCGCAACCGTGCGCCTTCGGCCTTCACGTCGATGATATCGGCGATGGGCAGGTTCACGGTCGCCCCCTCGACTGCCGTGACGATCGACCCCGCCGGGGCCTCGTTCCCGACCGCCGTTTCCGACAGGCGCGCGAGGCGACGGATGAGTGCCCCCTGACGCAACAGCCGCTGAGCCGCCTCGTAGTCGAAATCGGTGAGCATCATATCGACCTTCGCCCCCGCCGGGACATTCATCTCGGCACGGACGGAGCGGATCGCCTCGATCAGCGAGATGGTCCAGCGCATCTCGGCTTCCGCCCCGGCATCGGCCAGCGCATCGACGGTGTAGGTCGGCCAGTCATGGACCATCAGCGTCCCCTCCCCGCCCGTCTGCCGCCACAACTCCTCGGTGATGTAGGGCATGATGGGCGACAGCATGACGAGGCACTGGTCGATAGCCCAGACGACGGTGGCTTTGGTTTCCTCCTTCGCCGGACCGTCATCGCCGGTCAGCAGCGGTTTGGAGAATTCCACATACCAGTCGCAGAGGAAATAGACGTGCTGATACAACCCGCTCGCCGCATCGTTGAAGCGGTAGG
>ENA-ORXM01002535-ORXM01002535.1-marine-metagenome-genome-assembly--contig:-NODE-2535-length-20848-cov-3.877666_pt1 | contig 20848 bp, 17 predicted proteins | sample MGYA00237867_ERZ511480 | MGnify/ENA primary metagenome ERZ511480 (study PRJEB26309, sample SAMN06266103) | marine metagenome | isolation source: Algal blade | place: United Kingdom:Sidmouth, United...
ATACGCACAGCGCAAGCGCGGACAGTGGCGTATGTTCAGCAGGCTTCACCACGACAGTGCATCCAGCCGCCAGCGCGGGGCCGATTTTGCGCGTGATCATGGCGGCAGGAAAATTCCACGGGGTGATTGCGGCACATACGCCGATGGGCTGTTTTAGCACAATGATGCGCTTATCTGCGGCGTGGCTTGGAATAACGTCGCCGTATATCCGCTTGCCTTCCTCGGCGAACCATTCGATGAAATTGGCGGCATAGGCAATTTCTCCGCGGCTCTCGTTCAGCGGCTTGCCCTGTTCGGCCGTCATCAATATGGCCAGATCTTCCTGATGCGCCATCATCAGTGTAAACAATTTACGCAAGATCGCCGCGCGGTCTTTCCCGGTGCGCGCTGCCCAGGCTGCCTGCGCTGCTTTCGCGGCAGCAATTGCACGCCGGGTTTCATCAACGCCCATATCGGGCACAGTGGCAATATGGCCGCCATTGGCAGGATTAACGACTGCAAATGTAGCGCCTGAATCCGCGTCGTTCCATTGCCCGTCGATATAGCATTGCGTGCGCAGCAGATCGGATCGGGAAAGATTGGGCTTGGTCATTCAAGGTCCTTTATTTCGGCGATCGCTTTGTGTCGCAATACACATTCTGTCAGTTTCAGCGGTTACCTTTTCGGGCCGCATTTGCCATTATTCATTTTGCGCGAAGCGGCAATTGATAGCCTGACGCTGGCGCAGATAGCTGCGTTGAAACACCATCACGCCGACCGAAAAACCTCTGGCCGGTTTCAGCTTTCCGGCATGAAGCTGTAGAATGGATCATGTGGATAGCGGCTGCCGCGTGTTTTCAGTTGGCCGTATAGATCGCCTTCCAACGATTGCGTCGATACGCCATTGCGGTTCCAGTCCATGACATAGACCCTGTCCTGAATACGCCATTCGCCATCCCGCCGCGTCATATGATCAAGATAGCGCCCGCCTACCACCATCTCGATATCGCCATCGGTATCGCCATCGGTATCGCCATCGCCGCTGCCATTGCCTTCGGGCGCAGGAAGCTGGTGATAGGCGACGCAGTAGCTCTGCACCTTTGCCGTATCTCCGCGCAGATCAATCAGATGGCTTCCGATATTGTGCATCGTTGAATGCATGGCTTTAAGCGCAGGGATCAACATCTCGCAAAATTCCATTGCATTGCCCGTAAAGGTGCCATGATCGTCGGTGCCATCGGGCCAGTATGCCGATTTCAGCATTTCCAAATCGCAGCGATCCACCCCGTGTGAATAGCGCACGAGCACTTCATATATCGCTTGCCTGTCTGCCACATCCTGAATTGCCGCATCCATAATTACCGCTCCCTATCCCGGAATGACGCCAGCGATTACCGGCACGTTCCTGTCGGCCAGAATGCTGCTGCGTCCGTGTTCATACGCTTTCTATATGGGCTAACGTCCAATTTGGCATCGGGCAAATTTTTAGGCAAAGCCGGGCGATCATGCCGCGCAATGGCGCCGATTGTTATCGCGGTGGTCGGCGCGGATACGAAGCCGCGACGAAGCCAACGCACTCATCGCTGCGGCTCGTTACTCGGCTTTCGGCTTTGGCAATACGAAAGCCGAAATTGCATCAGCTCGGTTAAAGCTGGTCTTCGCGATATTGTTGATGTCGCTTAACGTCATGCCGCGATAGGTTTTTTCGCGCAGGCGGAAATTGGTCAGCCCATTGCCGCCCGTCTGCGCATCGCGCAGCACGTTGTTCCAATAAGCGTTATTTTCCAGCACGCTTTCCAAATCCTTGACGATCGGTTGCAGGGCGCGGTCGAACATATCTTTCGCAATGCCGCCCTTTGCCAATTCCCCGCCCACTTGCAACACGGCATCGCGCACGGTATCGGCCTGATCCGGTTCTACAGTGACATGCGCAAAAATATACCCGTAGCCCGCAAACAGATCGTTCGAAAATGCGCCTGCGCCCGGCGAATAGGTTGCCCCCATTTCCTCGCGCAACACTTCGGTCAGCCGGTTGCGGAATATGGCGCGCAGAACGCTCATCCGGTATTTGTCTGCCGGATCGCTGGCATCGGATGCGGGCCAATATACGCGCACGATAGCCTGATCATCATTGCCGCGGTGATAATATCTAAACGCTTCTTCGCGCCCCTTTGGAAAGCGCAGCATCCGGGCTGCGGGATAATCGCCTTTCGCATCGGGGCGTTTTTCCAGCGCGCCGAATGTGCGTGCCACCTGTTCGATCACCGTTGCCTTATCCACATCGCCAACGATTGTTATTTCGATAAGCCCGTTCGCCAGCTGCGGCGCGGCCCAGCTTCGCACATCGCCGATTGTGGGGGCGAGAAGACCTTCCAGACTATCATACCCGTAGCGGCCGTCACCTGACCGCACGAGGCGGGGCAATTCTTTGCGAACGATGCCATTGGGGCTGGCATCATGCGTGGGATACCATGCGCGCAGCTGCCGCCGGTATCGCTCGTCCGCTTCATTCGTAAATGCCGGTGCGGTAACATGAGCGGTGAGCAAATTCATCTGATCGGCCAATGACGCGCGGTCCGTAACGCCCCATATTTCAAACGCATCACTATCCTGATTGATACGGACTTCGCTCGATACACGCTTGCCTGCAAATATCGTGGCCAGCGCGTCACGGCTGTGTCCCTCGACACCGCTATTGTCGATCAGATTAGACGCCAGCCGCCGCAGCGCGTCATTCTTCCCCGGCATCGACACAAAGCCATCACCCACTTGCACGCGCAGATAGATCGTGCCTTCATCGAAATCGGTGCGTTTGAAATTCAGCCGCACATTGTTCGCGAATTTTACCAGATGTGCGTCTGCTTCCTCAACATAGCGATCCTGAACGACTGCGCCCGGATCGCCAAATTCAGTGTAGCGAAAATCCTGCTTATCCGCATACACCGGCGCGGCCACCGTCTGCTGGCGTGCTGCACTGAACGCCTGTTTAATCTTGGCTTCAGCATCCGGTATGTCATTCTCGCTTTCCAGATAGATCGCAGGCGCATCATAATTCTGCCAATCGGCGCGCAGCTGTGCTTCGATGTCGGCCAGAGTGATTGCTCCAATAGCAGCTTCAAACGCGGCCAGATTATCAGACGGCGATGTCAGCACGCGGTCATCATCAAAATGCGCGATGATGCGTTCGGCATATTGTGTCGTCGGCACGCTATTCTGCCGTTCAATTGCGGTTTGAAGCGCGCGGCGGCGATTGGCAATCTGTTCGTCCAGCTCGCTTTGTGCAAAGCCATATTGCAGCGCCTGCCGCATATCGGCATCCGCAGCGGCAAGCGATTTCTCCCAGTTTTCAGGCGCAGTGCGGATACTTACCACCATGCCATCGACGATATCCTCCATCACATACCGGCTCGTGCCTGCGCTGAGATAGGGCGCCGTACCTTGCTCCACCTGCCGCCGCATACGCCGGTTGATCATGCCCGCGCCCAAACTGCGCAGCAGGCGCACCCGGCGTGTTTCGCGGCTGTCAATCTCGCCAGTATAGGGCCGCAGTGCCGCGATTGTCAGCGCGGTCGACAGGCCATCGTCGCGGTGAAATCCAACTTTGCCGGGGGTGATGGTCGCAGGCTTTCGCGTTATGGGCTTGCGGCGTGCATCATCGGCTTTCCAGTCGCCGAAATATTCCGTAATCTTCGCGATCGCTGCGCTGGTATCAACATCGCCCACGAAGGAGATAAAGGTATTTTCCGGATGATAATAGCCGCGATAATATTTCACAAATTCGGCGCGCGGCATTGTCGCTATCGTCTCGTCAATTCCGATCGGCAATCGGTCCGCCAGCCCGCTGCCTTCGGTAAAGAACGCGATGCGGCTGACAAAGGCGCGAAAGCTCTTTGAATCGCGCGCACGTTTTTCCGATGCGATAACGCCGCGTTCGCGTTCGATAGCTTCGCCGCCCAGCGTCAGGTTGCTCGCGGTTTCCCGCATGAGAAAGAAAGCCTCATCAACGATCTCCTCATCCGTTTTGGGCAAATTGAGCTGGTATATCGTTTGTTCGAATCCGGTGCTGGCGTTGGTGTCTGCACCGAATGACAGCCCCAGCCGTTCGAGCCGCTTGATCATCTCCCCCTCGGGCACATTTTGCGATCCGTTAAAGGCCATATGTTCGAGGAAATGCGCAAGGCCCCGCTGCGCATCGGTTTCATTCAGCGAACCCGTGTCGATCCGCATGCGCAGTGCTGCCGTATCCTGCGGCGTGTCGTTACGCATCACGCCGTAGCGCAGGCCGTTATCAAGCTTTCCGTAAATGATCCGCGGATCGGCCTTCAGATCGCTTGTGTCCTGCGGGAAATCCGGCTGGCTATCGGCATGGTCCGGCTGCGGTTGGCTGATAGCTGGCGGGGCAAGCACATTCGTGTCGGTCGGAGCAAGCACGTTCGTATCGGGCAGAGCAAGCCCGCTGGTCACAGGCTTTTCATCTGCGGCAATTGCAGGTGCGCAAAACAGCAGCGATGCAAACGCAAGCGCCCTATAGCTGATGCCGGATAGCGGGATATTGCGCATGGGAGAGCCTTTGATCTAGTCGTTCGGATTGGGCGCGAAGGCGCAGATTTTGTTACCGTCGGGATCGCGCAAATACGCGCCATACATTTTGCCCGGTGAATTTTCGCGTACGCCGGGCGCACCGGCATCGCTGCCTCCATGGGAAAGGCCGGCTGCATGGAACGCATCGACAGCGGCTGCATCTTGCGCGCGAAAGCCGATTGTGCCGCCATTCGCGCTGCTCGCCGGATTGCCATCTGCGGGGCTGCCTACGCCGAATGCCGGGCCTTCGCCATCGGAGAAGAACGCACGGTCGCCCATATTTTGCCCGGCTATTCCAAGCGCGCCCAAACTCGCCTCGTAAAACGCATTGGCCTTGGCAAAATCATTTGTTCCTACCATCACATGGGTCAGCATATCTATCTCCTCGGTTGAAGTTCTACGGGTGCGAAACGGGTATCAGAATATCACTACACTGCGGATGCTTTCGCCAGCATGCATGAGATCAAAGCCTTTGTTGATCTCTTCCAGTTTCAGCTGATGCGTAATCATCGGATCAATCTCGATTTTTTTATTCATATACCAATCGACAATTTTCGGCACATCACTTCGCCCGCGCGCGCCGCCGAACGCGGTGCCTTTCCATACGCGGCCGGTGACGAGCTGGAACGGGCGCGTTGCAATTTCTTTGCCAGCCTCCGCCACGCCGATGACGATGCTTTCGCCCCAGCCGCGGTGGCATGCCTCCAATGCCTGCCGCATCACATCGGTGTTGCCGGTGCAATCGAATGTATAGTCCGCTCCGCCATTGGTGAGCGCCACCAGATGCGCGACTATATCGCCGTCAACATCGGCAGGATTGACGAAATGTGTCATGCCAAATTTGCGGCCCCAGCTTTCACGTTCAGGGTTTATGTCCACCCCGATAATCTTATCCGCCCCCACCATCCGTGCGCCTTGCAGCACATTAAGCCCGATACCGCCAAGGCCGAAGACAATCACGTTACTGCCCGGCTCCACCTTTGCCGTATTGGTGACTGCGCCCACGCCGGTTGTCACGCCGCAACCGATATAGCAGCTGCTGTTAAACGGCGCATCGTTGCGGATTTTTGCGACGGCGATTTCGGGCAGGACAATGAAGTTTGAAAAGGTCGAGCAGCCCATATAATGGTAAATCGCCTCGCCCTTGTAGCGCATCCGGCTTGTCCCGTCAGGCATCACGCCCTGTCCCTGCGTCGTGCGGATCGCCGTGCAAAGATTGGTCTTGCCCGAAAGGCAGCTTTTACACTGGCGGCATTCGGGAGTGTAGAGCGGGATCACATGATCATCAGGCGCAACGGAGGTAACCCCCGCGCCCACTTCGCGCACAATGCCCGCGCCTTCATGGCCTAGCACGCTGGGAAATTTGCCCTCACTGTCCAGCCCGTCCAGCGTGTAGGCATCGGTATGGCAAATGCCGGTGGCCATAATTTCGACAAGCACCTCACCCGCTTTCGGCCCCTCCAGATCAAGCTCGACAATCTCCAGCGGCTTCTTTGCCTCGAACGCTACGGCTGCGCGTGTTTTCATTGTTGATCCCCTGTATGGTTCGGCGTTGTCATACGCGTGCAATTTTCGGCCAGCCACGCGCCGATTTCCGCTTCGGCCTGCGCGCCCAGATGCAGCCCCAGCTTTGATCGCCGCCACAAAATGTCTTGGGCGGTCTGCGCAAATTCATGGCGCACCAGATATGTGAGTTCCGCTGCATAAAGCCCGCCGCCAAAATGCTGGCCCAGATCGGCGGGGCTTTGCGCATTGCCCAATATCTCGCGCGTGTTTGTGCCGTATGATCGCACCATACGCCGGATCACGTCCGCATCCATCCACGCATAATCGCGTTCGAACTGCGAAATGATAGCAGCGCGATCCTCAAAGGCGAATTCGCCGCCGGGCAGCGCCGCATCATGCGTCCAGGCGTCCTCGGCATCCGGCAGAAAGCGGCCCAGCTTCTCCATCGCATGTTCCGCCAATTTGCGAAATGTCGTCAGCTTTCCGCCATAGATCGACAATAACACGGCATCGTTTTTGCCGTCGCCTGCCAGATCGAAAACATAGTCACGGGTCGCCACGCTCGCCGATGCAGCCTTATCATCGTAAAGCGGACGTACGCCTGAATACGTCCACACGACATCTTCCGGTGCGATCGCCCGCACGAAATAATCATTCACGGCATCGCAGAGATAGCTGATTTCCGCGTCCGATATCGCGACTTCGCCCTCGGCAAAATCATAATCGACATCGGTGGTGCCGATCAGCGTGAAATCATTTTCGTAGGGCATCGCGAATATAACGCGGCCATCCGATGACTGGAAGATATAGCCATGATCGCCGCTGAACAGCCGCCGCGTGACAATGTGGCTGCCCTTCACCAGCCGGACGCCGGCCGAATTGCTGAAATGCCCCGCCATATGCGCCACGCGGTCCACCCATGGGCCAGCGGCATTGACAATGACACGCGATTCAATTTGACGCACATCGCCATCTGTTTGCGTCAGTTCCACCTGCCAATGTTCTGCGTTCCGGGTCAGCCCCGTGCAGGCCGTGCGCGTACAGATTTGCGCGCCGCGCGCCTGTGCATCGGCTGCGCTCAGCGCCACCAACCGCGCATCATCAGCCCAGCAATCGGAATAGGCAAAGCCCGTCGTCAATTCTGGTTTTAACGCTGTGCCTTCAGGGGCGTCGCGCAGCTTCAGCCGCTTCGTGGCTTCCAGAATGGAACGGCGGTACAGATTATCATACAGGAACAGCCCGATCCGCAGCATCCACGCCGGACGCATACCTTTCAATACGGGCAGCACAATGCGCATTGGCCAGATAATATGCGGCGCGGCACGCAGCAATATCTCGCGTTCTTTAAGCGATTCCCGCACCAGCCGAAACTCATTATGCTCCAGATAGCGAAGCCCGCCATGGATCAGCTTTGAACTGGCCGAACTGGTATGGGCCGCCAGATCGTTTTTCTCACACAATAACACTTTCAGCCCGCGCCCGGCGGCATCGCGCGCTATACCAACGCCGTTAATGCCCCCGCCAATGACGACCATATCATACATGTCGCATTGCCCCGGCAGCGACATACGCAAAGCTATTGGATAAAATTGCAGCCATTGGCTAACGAGATATGGAGGAGCACAGCATCATGCAAGCAAAGTTCGAGAGAATATGAGCGGCGAGCAGATCATCGTCATCGATGAAGGGACAACATCGACGCGCGCCATATTGTTCGCCGCCGACGGCAGGAAGATCGCATCGGCACAGCGGCCATTGACGCAGCATTATCCGCGCGCCGGATGGGTGGAGCATGACGCTGCTGAAATCTGGGACCTGACACTGGCCTGCACGCGTGAAATGGTGGCCAAGGCAGGCGGCGCAGACGCCGTTGCCGCGATTGGCATCACCAATCAGCGCGAGACCGTAGTGTTCTGGGACAAGCGCACGGGCGAACCGCTGGCGCCGGCGATTGTATGGCAGGACCGGCGGACCGCAGCCGAATGCGATACGTTAAAGCAAGCGGGGCATGAAGCTGATATACAGGCGAAGACGGGGCTGCTGCTCGATCCGTATTTTTCGGGAAGCAAGATTGGCTGGGCGCTGGCAAACTGGCCGCAGCTGAAACAGGCGGGCGCGCATCTGGCGGTGGGAACTGTCGAAAGCTATTTGACGTACCGGCTGACATTGGGGGCAGCGGGCGGCGCGCATATCAGCGACGCCGCCAACGCTTCACGCACAGCATTGATGGATATTGAAGCAGGCGACTGGGACACGGCACTATGCGATCTATTCGGCGTGCCGCCCAGCATCCTGCCTGATATCACCGACTGCGCTGGACGGCTTGCAGATACCGATGCCGATCTGCTGGGCGGCGCGATCAGCATCACCGGCATGGCGGGCGATCAGCAAGCGGCCACCATCGGGCAAGGCTGCCTCGATCCCGGACAGACGAAAGCCACCTATGGCACCGGCGCCTTTGTGCTAAGCCATACAGGCACGCGCAGACCGCATAGTAAAAACCGTCTGCTGTCGACGATATGTTGGCAAATTGGCGGGGAACGCAGCTATGCGCTCGAAGGATCAATCTTCGTTGCGGGTAGCCTGATCCAATGGCTGCGCGATGATCTGAATTTGATTGAGCACAGCAGCGAAACCACCGATATCGCGCGCAGCGTGGCGGATAATGGCGGCGTGTATCTGGTCCCTGCGCTATCCGGGCTGGGCGCGCCGCACTGGCAGCCGGGCGCCAGCGCGATGATCCACGGACTGAGCTTCGCATCAGGAAAAGCGCACATCATCCGCGCGGCGCTGGAGGCGATGGCATATCAAACGCATGATCTGAAAACCGCCTTCGCTGCCGATGGTGCGGATTGGGCCGAGCTGAAAGTAGATGGCGGGATGAGCGCCAATGACTGGATGACGCAAGATATTTGCAACATGATTGATCTGCCCGTCGAACGGCCTGAATTTATCGAAACAACCGCGTTGGGCGCTGCCATGCTCGCGGCAGTAGGCGCCGGTTTGTATGCCTCTTTGAAAGACGCGCAGGTGATGCGCGGCGCAATTCAGCAATTCGCGCCCGATATGGCCGATGGGACACGGCAGGCGCGGTTGGCAGGGTGGCGCGATGCCATGTCGCGCGTGCTTGCGTAAACGGGGCGGTATCACTAACAGATAGCCGCTGAATACTCCATTCACTGTCAACATGGGTTCTCCCGCAATCACAAAGGTTTAATATGCGCAAGGTTCTGGTCACAGGCTCCGCTGGTTTTATCGGCTATCATCTTTCGCAGCTGCTGCTTGATGAAGGATTCGCCGTCATCGGCTATGACGGGATGACCGATTATTATGATGTGCGGTTGAAAGAAAAACGGCATCAGATGCTGCTGCAGAACGAACATTTTTCCTGCACTGTCGGCATGTTGGAGGATTACGAAAAGCTATCGGCCTTTTGCTTGGCGGAAAAGCCCGATGTAATTGTCCATCTCGCTGCGCAGGCGGGTGTGCGGTATTCAATCGAAAATCCCCGCGCCTATATTGAAGCGAATATCATCGGCACATTCAACGTCATGGAATGCGCGCGCGAGCTGGGCGTCGATCACTTGCTCATGGCCTCGACCAGTTCAGCCTACGGCGCGGAAACCGACATGCCGTTTCACGAACGGCAAAAGGTCGATACGCAGATGACATTGTATGCCGCCACGAAAAAGGCGAATGAAAGCATGGGCCACAGCTATGCGCATCTTTGGGATCTGCCGACAACGATGTTCCGTTTCTTCACCGTATATGGCCCCTATGGCCGTCCCGATATGGCGTTGTTCAAATTCACCAAAGGCATATTGGAAGGCACGCCGATCGATATCTACAATCACGGCGATATGCGGCGCGACTTTACCTATGTAACCGATCTGGTGCGCGGCATACGGCTGTTGATTGATGCCGCGCCCGTGCGCCCCGCCAGCGCCGATGACATTCCGGAATATGACAGCCTGTCATCCGCAGCGCCGTTTCGGGTGGTGAATATCGGCAATGGCGAAAGCGTGAAGCTGCTCGATTTCATCGAAGCCATCGAAGCCGAATGCGGGCGTGAAGCTGCACGCAACTATATGGATATGCAGCAGGGCGATGTGCCAGCGACATGGGCCGATGCGACGCTGCTGAAAGAACTTACAGGCTATCAGCCGCAGACAAATGTGCGCGAGGGCGTGCGGCAATTCGTGGCATGGTACCGCGATTATTATCAAATTTAATTATTCCGCAAATTCAGCCATTTGCAAAACGGGCTGCCCGGGGCAGCATCGGCGAAACTACATCTCGCCGCGTTCGCGCCGGATTGCATACCATTTTTCGACATTGGCATTATGCTGCTCCAGCGTATCAGCAAACACATGACCGCCCTTGCCGTCTGCGACAAAATACAGCGCGCTTGTTTCCAGCGGGTCAAGCACAGCGGCGATTGCGGCTCTTGACGGATTGGCAATCGGCCCCTTTGGCAGGCCTACCATCGAATAGGTGTTATAGTCATTCACCGCCTGTATTTCCGATTGGCGAATGCGGCGTCCCAGCGGTTTGCCTTTGGTAATCGGATAGATGATGGTGGGGTCAGCCTGCAGCATCATATTCTTGCGCAGCCGGTTTGAATAGACACCGGCGACTTTGCGCAGCTCCGATTTCTTCGCGGTTTCCTTTTCCACGATTGATGCCAGCGCGAGTGCTTCCTCCTGCGTTTTGACAACAGTGGTTTTGGAACGCTGCGGCCATAATTCGCCCATCGCCTGCGTCATTGCCGCCTGCATGCGTTTCAGCACATCGACGCGCGGTTCGTTTTTCTCGAACGCGTAGCTATCGGGCATAACCGAACCTTCGGGCGGAACAGGCACATCGCCCGTCAGCATGTCATTTGCCATCAACCGTTCCTGCACCTGGATCGACGGCATGCCTTCCGGAATCGTCACCATGCGCTGCACAGCCTTACCGCCCTGCAATATGCTCATAATGTCGGCGTTGGAGGCACCGGCGGGGATCTTGAACTCGCCCGCCTTTATTGTGGTGGAACCACCCAGTATCTTCGCGCGCGTGACAAAGGCATCAGCGGATTTGACGACGCCGCCGCTGGCCAATGCTTCGGCAGCAAGCGGCAGGCTGGATCCCGGCTTAATGACAATCGTTACATCGCGTTCCGATGGCCCCTGCGCATTCCAGCCGTAGACGAAATTGCCGGCGATGATCGCCATCACCAACGCGGCCAACGCGACAATGATGATGCCGATCTTACGCATGGGCTAATCCACCTGTTTCATGATCAGGCTGGCATTTGTGCCGCCAAAGCCAAAACTGTTATTCAAAACAGCGCGCACTTGGCGCTTTCGCGGTTTATGCGGCACCAGATCAATGCCGTCAGTGCCTTCGTCAGGATTGTCGAGATTCAGCGTCGGCGGAACGATTTGATCGCGCATCGCCAGAATGCAGAATATTGCCTCGGCCGCCCCTGCCCCGCCCAGCAAATGCCCGATGGCCGATTTGGTCGAACTCATCGATATATTTGCAGCATCGTCACCGAATAGTTTCTTTACAGAAGCAAGCTCGATCGTGTCTGCCATCGTCGATGTCCCGTGGGCATTGACATAATCAATATCGGCGGTTGTCATGCCCGCTTTTTTCAGCGCCATTTCCATTGATCGGTACGCGCCGGAACCATCGGGGTGCGGCGCAGTTACGTGATGCGCATCGCCGGACAGGCCGTAGCCTACAACCTCTGCATAAATTTTCGCGCCGCGTGCCTTGGCATGTTCATATTCTTCCAACACGACCACGCCTGCGCCTTCGCCCATGACAAAGCCGTCGCGGTCCTTGTCATAGGGACGCGAGGCAGCTTCCGGATCGTCATTGCGTTTGGTGGACAGCGCGCGCGCCTGCGCAAAACCGGCGATACCGATGGGGCAGATCGTGCTTTCCGCGCCGCCTGCCAGCATGATATCGGCATCGTCGTCGCGGATCATCCGCGCAGCATCGCCAATTGAATGCGCGCCCGTTGAACAGGCAGTGACCACGGCGTGGTTCGGGCCCATCAATCCGTATTTGATACCGACCTGACCGGAAATCAGATTGATCAACCGGCCGTGCACGAAATGCGGGCTGACGCGGCTGGGTCCTTTTTCATGCAGCACAAGCGATTCGCTTTCGATCCCCGGCAATCCCCCGATACCCGATCCGATCGAACAACCGGCGCGCAATCGCATCGCCTCATCCATATTATCCAGTCCGGCATCTTCCAAAGCCTGTCCGGCGGCATCAATGCCAAAAACGATAAACGGATCGACCTGCCGTTGAACCTTGTGATCGACGCGCTTGTCCGGATCAAAGCCATATTCATGATCTTTGGGCTTCACCTCGCACGCGATATGGCATTTCTGCCCTTCGGTATCGAATTTGGTGATGCGAGCCGCGCCTGATTTGGACGCGAGAATATTTGCCCACGTGGTTTCCACATCTCCGCCCAATGGCGAAACCAATCCCAATCCTGTAACCACAATGCGGCGCATTCACTCTCTCCTGCCGATTATCGCAATATAAACTAATAGCTTAGTGCCAATAAGCAAACGGCTTTCCAACCCGAAAAGCTGGAAAGCCGAAAATTATCTGCATATCGGGGTATCATCACCCCGGACCGATCAGGTCTGATTGTTGATATAGTCAATCGCATCCTTAACAGTCGCGATTTTTTCAGCCGCATCGTCGGGGATTTCCACGTTGAACTCTTCTTCAAACGCCATCACCAATTCAACAATGTCAAGGCTGTCGGCGCCAAGATCGTCAATGAAGCTGGCGGATTCGGTAACCTTGTCGGCTTCGACGCCCAAATGTTCTACGACAATTTTTTTGACCCGTTCTGCGGTATCACTCATGGATTTAGTCCTTCTGACTATAGCTGTGGTAAATTCTCAACCGGCCCTAAACCGTCACGGCAGCATGCGCAAGTATTTGAATGCGTCGCAGCGATATCACCCTATGGCAGCATGATGGCGCAGCAAGCCTACAGCATCGCCATGCCGCCATTAACATGCAGCGTCTGTCCGGTGATATAGCCTGCCTCCCGCGATGCGAGATAGGCGACAGCCGCGCCGATATCGCTGCCTTCGCCCATCCGGCCCATCGGGATACGCGCGTTAAGCGCCTCTTTCTGCGCGTCGGGCAATTCCTGCGTCATCGCAGTTGCGATGAAACCGGGGGCGACGCAATTCACCGTAATGTTGCGGCTCGCCAGTTCCTGCGCCATCGCCTTTGACATTGCAGTCAGCCCGCCCTTCGATGCTGCGTAATTCGCCTGACCGGGATTTCCCGTGGTGCCGACAACGCTGGTGATCGTGATGATGCGGCCAAAGCGCGCCTTCATCATCGGGCGGTTCGCTGCGCGCATCAGCCGGAACGCAGCCTCCAAATTGATCCGGATCACTTGATCCCATTCCTCATCCTTCATCCGCATCGTCAGATTATCGCGTGTTACCCCGGCATTATTAACCAGAATATCAATCTGGCCCAGCTGCTCAACCGCCGACGGGATCAGCGCCTCAACACTGTCGGCGTCAGCAAGGTTGCACGGGATAGCAACAGTATCGCCGCCAAGTTCACCGCGAAACGCATTCAGCTTTTCTGCATTGCTGCCCGAAACCGCCAGCCGTGCGCCCTGCGCCGCGAGAGCTTTTGATATTTCGCTGCCAATGCCGCCCGATGCGCCGGTCACCAATGCCGTCATTCCTGTAAGATCGAACATAGATTTAATTTCCCTGTTATTGTTTTCTGCGCGCCTGCATCGGCACGCGGGTGATTTCCTATTCGCCTGTGAACTGCGGCTTCCGCTTATCGAGAAACGCCTGCACCGCCTCCTGATTATCCGCCGTTGCGTGTGCCACGGCCTGCATTGCAGCAGACATTTCGAGAATGTTTTTCAGATCAGCGGTCTGCGCTTCTCTTAACAATCGTTTCGTCATGCGCACGGCATGCGGGGGATTGGCCGCGATCTTTGCCGCGATTTTTCGCGAACATTTCATCAGGTCATCCGCCGCCACGACCTTGCCGACCAGCCCGATGGCCAAAGCCGTGGCAGCATCAATGGTATCACCGGTCAGCGCCAGCTCGCTTGCCTTGGAAAAGCCAACGATGCGCGGCAGGAACCACGCGCCGCCATCGCCCGGGATCAGGCCAAGCTTCACAAAGCTTTCCGCAAATTTCGCGCCTTCAGCAGCAACGCGGATATCGCACATGGTGGCAAGATCCAGTCCGGCCCCGATAGCATGCCCGTTTACCGCCGCAATCACCGGTATCTCAAGCGATTGAAACAGCAGCGGCAGCCGCTGTATCCCCGTTTTGTAATTGCGCCGTGATTGGGCGGCAAGCGGATCATTCAGCCCGCCGCCGCCCGGCAGCATGGTTTTCAGATCGCCGCCTGCGCTGAACGCGCTACCCGCACCCGTCAGGATCACGCAGCGCACGCTGATGTCTGCGTCTGCGGCAAGCAGCGCCTGTTCCAGCGCATCGATTACAGCCGGGTCGGATATGGGATTGCGCTTTTCGGGCAGGTTGAGGGTTAGCGTCAAAATCGCGTCATCGCGCTCTTGCAAAATTACGTCAGCCATCTGGTCACTATCCTCTAATCATCTGCGTCATGGCACGGTCACTGCGGTAATTCGCAGCGTATTGCGATTGCTTAAGGCGTTTCGCAAAATGCCGCGATATCTTCCATCGAAATTATGCTGGCTGTTTCGATATCTCCGCCCGCGCTGCGCTTTACCATCGGGGTCAGCACCTTGCCGCCGATTTCGGCAAAATGCGTCACGCCCGCTGCCGCCATGGCAATCGCGGATTCGCGCCACCGCACCCGGCCCGTCACTTGTTGCACCAATAACGCCTTGATCTCATCCGGCGTGCTGACCGGCGCGGCAGTGACATTGGCGAACACCGGCATAGCGGGCGCGCTGATATCTGCATCGGCCAAAGCCTTTTCCATCGCATCTGCTGCGGGCTGCATCATCGGGCAGTGGAACGGTGCGGATACGGGCAGTTTTATACCGCGCTTGATACCATGATCTTTCACCAGCGATATGGCGCGTTCAATCGCGGATGCCTGACCTGAAATCACGACCTGCGTGGGATCATTATCGTTGGCGACGGTGCATATCTCGCCGTCCGCCGCCGCCTGCGACAGCTTCTCCGCTTTCCCGATATCCGCGCCCAGCAACGCCGCCATTGCGCCTTCGCCCACCGGCACGGCCGCCTGCATCGCCTGCCCGCGCAGTTTCAGCAATTTTGCTGTGTCAGACAACGAAAGCGCGCCTGCTGCGCATAATGCGGTATATTCGCCCAAACTATGCCCGGCGACAAAATCCGCCTTATCGGCAAGCGCATACCCCCCATGTTTTTCCAGCACGCGCAGCGCCGCGATCGCATTGGCCATGATAGCGGGCTGCGCATTTTCGGTGAGCGTTAATTCATCCTCCGGCCCGGCGGACATCAGCGCAAAAAGATTCTGGCCAAGCGCGGCATCCACTTCTTCAAAAACGGCGCGCGCCTCGGCACTGGCGTCTGCCAGATCCTTGCCCATGCCCACCGATTGGCTGCCTTGTCCGGGAAAAATAAAAGCCCGCATATGATCCTCCGTTTATATTGTTGCATTCGGCTTTGAAGCAAAGGCCGCTGTAGATGCAAGCAAAAGGGGAGGAACCAGCGCTGAAAAGCAAACGGCCCCCATATCAAAGATATGAGAGCCGCTGCGTTCTGATCCGCTGGAAGAGGGAGAGAGGAGAGAGAATATCCAGCGGGTCAATGTCGTTGGCTGGGTTGCAGCCTGTGCCCGAAGAAATGCCTCCAAATCGCTCATTGTGCAAGTGCGAAAAAAGCAAACAAATTGCATTTTTTGCAACTAGCTTTCCCCGGCACCCGCCGTGCGCAGAATGCTACCCCGCGATGCCATGTCCCGGCAGCAATGCGTTCACGATACCGCCGTCACTGACAACCGTATCGCCCAGCACATAATCACCCGAACGTGCCGCCAGGAATATCGCCAGCCCGGCCATATCCTCCGGCGTGCCGATCCGCGCGAACGGAATGCCTTTTGCCACCAAATCGGCATGGTCGCGCGCGGCCATATTCATGTCGGATTGATACGCGCCGGGGGCTATCGCGGTTGTGAGAATATTGTCCTTCACAAGCTCTGCCGCCAATCGGCGTGTCAGTTGTATCACCGCAGCCTTCGATGCCTGATAGGAATAGGTTTGCCACGGATTGATCTTCAACCCGTCCACCGATGCGATGTTGATAACCTTGGCCGGCCGATCAAACGTCGCTGCAGCTTTAAGCAGCGGGTGCAGCGCCTGCGTGAGGAAAAACAGGCCCTTCACATTTAGATCCATCACCCGGTCCCACTGCGCTTCATCGACGGAACCGAAATCCGCGCCCCATGCAGCGCCCGCATTGTTGACCAGAATATCAATCTTGTCCTCGCGCTTTGATATTTCATCGGCGAGCATTTGGCAGCCATCAACCTGCGACAGATCGGATGGGATACCCACGACTTTATCTTCGCCAAATTCGTCAATCGTTGCCTGTATCTGTTCGGCCTTGCGCGCGCTAATATATACGCGCTTCGCCCCGGCGGCCAGAAAGCCTTCGACGATCATTTTGCCAATCCCGCGCGAACCACCGGTAACGATGGCAGTGCGTCCTTCAAGAGTGAACAGGGAATTCAGGTCCATACTTAATATCCTCTCATCTTAGCGACGCGATCCGCGTGGAAACTGGCATCGCCGAAAAATTCATTTAAAGCCCGGTCGCGCTTCATATACAGGCCGATATCATATTCGTCGGTCATCCCGATCCCGGCATGCATTTGCAGCCCTTCGCGAACAGAAAGGTTGCATGCCTGCCCGGCCTTTGCCTTGGCAACCGCTGTATATAATTCGGCGCGCTCATTCCCGTCATCAAGATAATTTTGCGCCTTCAGCACGACAGAGCGCGCCACTTCCATCTCGCCATATATGTGCGAGGCGCGGTGCTGCAACGCCTGAAATTCGCCGATCAATTTGCCGAATTGTTTGCGCTGTTTCAGATAATCAAACGTCATATCCATCGCGCCGCTGCCTACGCCGACCATTTCGGCCGCCGCCCCGGCGCGTCCGGCATTCAGCATTCTGGACAGCACGTCCCAGCCGCCATCAACTTCACCGATCACTGCATCGGCCGTAACTTCTACACCATCGAACGCCACGCGCGCTGCGATCTGGCCATCAACCATGCGCAGCGGATCGCGATCCAATCCCGATATGTCCGGTTCGACCGCAAACAGGGTAAGCCCCGCTTCCTCGCCGCCGCTGCCAGCTGTGCGCGCCGCGACAATCAGCATATCGGCGCACGCGCCCTGCACCACGAATTGCTTTGCGCCTGAAAGTTTGAATCCGTTGCCGCTGCGTTCTGCGCGGCATTCGATATTCTGCGGGCGATGCTTCGCGCTTTCGTCAATCGCCAGTGCGATCACGCTGTCGCCTGAAAGCACGCCTGCATAATGCTTATCGCGCAGCGCCTTGTCAGCGTGCTTCAATGCTTCAACCGCCGCGATTGATGTGGTCAGGAAGGGGGAGGCGGTGAGATTGCGGCCAATCTGTTCCATCACGATACCGGCCTCTATATGGCCGAGCCCCAGCCCGCCATCGGCTTCGGGAATAAGCACACCGGTAAAGCCCATCTCCCCGAACTGTTTCCACGAATCGCGGCTGAACCCCGGTGCCTTTGCATCATCGCGCAGCGTGCGCAGTTGGCTGACCGGCCCTTCCGATTTGATGAATTCGCGCGCGCTGTCTTGCAGCATCAGCTGATCATCATTCAGTATCATTGCCATCGAAAATTCACTCTCCCAAAACCGGACAACTGTTGTCGCTTCTCCGCGTAGCCTTACGCCCCCGGCAATCCCAGAATATGTTTGGACACCACGTTCAGCATCACCTCGCTGGTGCCGCCTTCGATACTGTTGCCCTTCGTGCGCAGCCAATCGCGCGCATCCTGCCCGCCATTGGAACGCGCGCTATCCCATTCAAGGCTGTCGCTGCCGCCCATTGCCATCAGCAATTCATGCCGGTCCTTGTTCAATTCGGTCCCCAGATATTTCATCAGGTTCGGATAGGCGGGATGCGCCTTGCCGCTTTTCCATTCATCCATAAACCGTTCGCTATGCGCTTTCATCGCCAGATTATCGACATCGAACAATGCCATCTGGCTGCGCAATACCGGTTCCTCGGCCAGAACATCCCTGAAGCCTGCACCAAGCGCCGCGGTGCCGCTATCGCCGCCCAATGCCGATATCATCTCACGTTCATGCGCCAGCAAATATTTCGCGACATCCCATCCGCGATTCACTTCGCCAACAATGCTTGATATGCCGTTGCCATAGCTTTTGGGCACTATCACATCGTCAAAAAATGTTTCGCAAAACGGCGAAGCGCCGCTGATCAGTTTGATCGGTTTGGTCGATACCCCCGGTGTATCCATATCAATCAGCATGAAGGATATGCCGCGATATTTATCGGTCTTGTCGGTGCGGATCAACGCAAATATCCAGTCCGCCTTGTCAGCATAGCTGGTCCAGATTTTCTGTCCGTTCACGATGAAATGATCGCCGCCATCGGGATCGGAAATTTCTTCGCCCGACGTTTGCAGGCTGACAAGATCGCTGCCGCTCCCCGGCTCGCTATATCCCTGACACCACCGGATTTCGCCGCGCGCAATTTCGGGCAGGAAGCGTTGCTTCTGTTCCTCGCTGCCGAACGCAAGCAATGCAGGCCCCAGCATCCATATGCCGAAACTATCAAGCGGTGATCGGCAGCCGAGCCGTGACATTTCCTGCCGCAGTATCTTGGTTTGCGGCGCGGTTAATCCGCCGCCGCCATATTCGCGGGGCCAATCGGGCACAGTCCATCCGCGCGCCGCCATCGCCTCCATCCATTGCTTCTGCGCATCTGATTGAAACGCGAAATTGCGCCCGCCCCAACACACATCGTCATCGCCCTGTTCGCGTTCGCGCATTTCCGGCGGGCAATTCGCATCGAGCCAAAGGCGGGTTTCTTCGCGGAAATTTTCCAGATCAGTCATGCCATGCTTCTCCGCTGCCGCTATCAGTTTTAGGTCTAACGCCCTGTTTGACCGAAGCGTAAAGATATCAATATTACGTGCCGTAGCATTTTTATCAGCCGGATTGACAGTGGCATTTCCAGGTCGCAGCATTTGCGCGACGATCGGGATAAAAACACCATCTGCGATTCGCCGCCGCGTGCAAATTTTTGAGGGATATAAAATGGAATTCGAACTCAGCGAAAAACAAAGCTACTGGCGCGACCGCGTGCGCGAATTTATTGAAATCAACGTCCGCCCCCGGATGGATGATTACGCGCAAGAGGACGCAAGCGGCGAACGCTGGAAAGTGCTGCAAACTGTAGAAGAGACAAAAGCGAAAGCGAAAAAGGCGGGCATCTGGAATTTGTTCATGCCGCCTGCCAATCCCAATCTGCGCCATATAGACGACAGTTTCGAATTTGAAGGGCCGGGGCTCACGAACCTTGAATACGCCCTTTGCGCCGAAGAAATGGGGCGCATCGGCTGGGCGTCCGAAGTGTTTAATTGTTCAGCGCCCGACACTGGCAATATGGAAGTGTTCCACCGGTATGGCACGCGCGCGCAGAAGGATACATGGCTCAAACCGTTGATGAACGGTGACGTGCGTTCTGCCTTTCTCATGACGGAGCCCGCGGTCGCATCGTCCGACGCCACTAATATTGAAACGACCATGCGGCGTGAAGGCGATGAATATGTGATCAATGGCCGCAAATGGTGGTCATCGGGGCTGGGCGATCCGCGCTGCAAAGTGGCGATCGTAATGGGCAAAACCGATACCGAGGCAAAACGGCATCAACAGCAATCCATGATGCTCGTTCCGCTCGATGCGAAGGGAGTAGATATTATCCGCCATCTGCCTGTGTTTGGATATGATGATGCCCCGCACGGGCATATGGAGGTTGATCTCAACGATGTCCGCGTGCCGGCCGATAACATCCTGCTGGGTGAAGGGCGCGGATTTGAAATCGCGCAAGGACGGCTTGGCCCCGGCCGTATCCATCACTGCATGCGCACCGTTGGCGTGGCGGAAGAGGCGCTTGAAAAAATGGCGCGGCGGCTGCTTTCCCGAACGGCGTTCGGGAAAACCATCGCAGAACAAAGCGTGTGGGAGGAGCGTATAGCCCGCGCGCGGATCGACATTGAAATGACCCGGCTGCTATGCCTGAAAGCGGCGGACATGATGGACAAGATCGGCAACAAGGCTGCTGCGGCAGAGATCGCGATGATCAAGGTTCAGGCCCCCAATATGGCGCTGAAAATCATTGATGATGCGATACAGGCACATGGCGGCGGCGGCGTTTCAAACGATTTCGGGCTGGCAAACGCCTATGCTCAGCAACGCACTCTGCGGCTTGCCGATGGCCCGGATGAGGTCCACGCGCGTTCCATCGCGCGGATGGAATTTGGCAAATATGGCGGCAGGCCCTCATCACGCCCATCAAGCGGCGATGCAGGCGCGTCACGGTAACAATCGAACGTAACAGGAGAGACACATGCGCGCTGCGGTGCTGAAAGAAGTGGGCAAACCACTTGTGATAGAAGATGTCGAAATTGCGCAGCCGCAGCCACGCGAAGTGCTGATTAAAACGGTCGCCACCGGGCTGTGCCATTTCGATCTGAACTTCATCGACGGTAAATATCCCCA
>ENA-ORXM01002536-ORXM01002536.1-marine-metagenome-genome-assembly--contig:-NODE-2536-length-20844-cov-4.732219_pt1 | contig 20844 bp, 5 predicted proteins | sample MGYA00237867_ERZ511480 | MGnify/ENA primary metagenome ERZ511480 (study PRJEB26309, sample SAMN06266103) | marine metagenome | isolation source: Algal blade | place: United Kingdom:Sidmouth, United...
AGTATTGCTGGTGATGATATTTCTATCACAGGTTCTGGCGATGTAGCTGATCCATATGTTATCAGCAGTACATTTGTAGAAGCTGATGCATCTGATCAAAATGAGATTCAAAATTTATGGATTGATGGTACAACGATTGGAATAACCAATGGAAATAGTGTTGTACTGCCTTCTAGCGGCGGAGGTGTAGGTGGTGCTGGTACAAATAATTATGTTACTAAATGGACACCTGACGGTAGGACATTAGGTGATAGTCAGATTTATGATGATGGGACGACAGTGGGTATTGGAGCAGGGACAAGTTTGAATTCTGATGCTCGATTACAAGTAATAGGAAAATTGAGATTAGAGATAGGAACCGGTACTGGGGGGCAATCAAGAAGTATTTCAATTGGAGACGGAGGAAACGAGACGATGACAGCTTCCGACAATGTTATGATTGGATACAATGTAGCGCCTAACATTGATGCGGGATATTCAAATGTTATGATTGGAGAAGATGCTGGTAATGGGTTGATAAATGGAAATTCTAACATACTTGTAGGAAAAGAAGCAGGAAAGCAAATTGTTGATGCTGATAAAAATGTTTTTCTTGGCTTCTTTGCTGGTAGGTCTACAATTACTGGTGAGGCCAACATAGCCATTGGGCATTATGCAAAAACAGCTAATGACACCCTAGATGCTTCATGGGCCATTGCGATGGGTCAATATGCATTAGCCACCGGTAATAATTCAATAGCATTAGCTAAATTTTCTAATGCTTTTGGTGAAAAGGCAACTGCTGTTGGATACAGTTCAGATGCCAGTGCCACAAATAGTGTTGCAGTGGGTGATGCTATTGCTTCTGGAAATTATGGTGTAGCTATGGGATTTAATGCTAAAAGTATAAATACAAGTGCCCTGGCAATTGGAACTTCCTCACAAGGAAATGGAAGTTCAAGCACAGCAATTGGACCTAGTTCCATTGCAAATGGCAGTAGTTCAACAGCAATTGGTAGCGGTATTTCTACAGGTCAAAGTTCCGTAGCTATCGGAACAGGTTCAACCTCAGTTGGAGCATCGGCATTAGCAATAGGTAAATCTTCTAGTGCATCAGGACTGGAGTCTATGGCATTTGGTAATTTCGCAAAAGGTGTAGGTGAAAATTCATTTGCTATGGGACGCCAATCAGAAGCAAATGGTGATGATTCCGCTGCACTAGGAATGATTGCTAAAGCAGATGGTTTTGAATCATTGGCTTTAGGACGAAGCTCACATGCAATATCAGAGAAATCTGTTGCAATTGGAATGTCAGCAAAGTCAGAAGGACTTAATTCATTTGCGGCAGGAAAAAGCGCTGCTACTATAAGCGATAATGCTACTGCAATCGGACCGTATGCAAAAGGTAATGCATTGAAATCAGTTGCAATTGGGAATTCTGCAGAAGCTCACGGAGATAAATCAATTGCAATTGGAAACTTCGCTGATGCCGTCGGAATAAATGCTATTGCAATAGGAGATTATTCTGAAGCTAACGGTGATAATTCAGTAGCTATTAATACAACCAACGATGATGACAACAGCTTTAAAGTATATGCTTCCAGTTTCATTGGTGGCAATTTAGATTGGGCCACTACTTCTGACAAGCGCTTCAAAGACAATATCAAAGATGACATTAAAGGATTAGATTTTATTAAAGCATTGAAGCCGGTGAGCTACATTTTTAATCACAGGAAATTCAAAAAATTTACGACTCAAAACTTGGATGAAGAACGAAGAAAAGAAATACTGAATGATGAAAGTTTAGATAAAGCATCATTGAGTATTCAAACTGGATTCTTAGCTCAAGACGTTGACGAGGTCTGTAAAAACTTAGGTTTCAATTTCAGTGGATTAACAAGACCAAATCCAAATGTTTCAACTAGTCATTACTCCTTATCCTACGGACAATTCGTTGTGCCTCTTGTAAAAGCAGTACAAGAACAACAAGAAATTATTGAAGACCAAAAAACAAGTATTGTTTCAATGCAAAAGCAATTGGATCAATATGAGTCTGCTCTTCAAGCCGTCACTGACAAATTAAATTTGTTAGAATCTAAATTAGAATTGAATCAAAACGAAAAATAGTCTTATGAAAACATTTAGAGTTTACTCAATTTTTATGCTTTTTATAGCTGGGGTTTTATCTCCAAGTGCTTCTAATAGTCAAGCGCCAGGAGGGGTTCAAAATCCTATGGAATGGAAAGTGGATTGGGATGATAATTCTCAAGAGGAACATGGTCATGAAAGATTCAACTTTCATCCTTATCAATTTTTTACAGAAGATCGGGGATATGCAGAAGTGCCGTTAGAAAACTTTAAGAAGATTTCACTCTTCATGGTTTACTCTTCAAAAAGTAAGACTACAATAGGAAGTGTAAATACAGGTGAGCGTAAAGTATTGCTCTCAAAAAACAAACTGATTTCGAGACGGGAATTTGAACTCAAAGAAATGTCTAAACCACAATTTATCACTTTCATTGAGTCAATGCCAACAGGGACAATTCATAAGAATGAAAGTCCTAGTGTTTTAATAGGTTCAAAGCATGCAGAAGATGAATGGTTTGAAGGTGGTGTTGCGGAATTGATAGTTTATGACCGCTTACTCAGTAAGAAGCAGCGCAGAAAAGTCGAAAGTTATTTATCAATGAAATATGGATTGTCATTACCTACAAGTGCAGATTATTATTTGTCAAATGGTTCAATTATTAGACATGCAGATACAAATGGTCCCTTTAATAGTTTTGTCACTGCAATAGGCAGAGATGATGGCAGTGGATTGTATCAGAAGCAATCGATGAATTTGCACAGCGATGTTGATTTAAGAATTGGATTGGGCAATGTGTCATTAAAAAACATTGATAATGCATCAAGTTTAAATAATGAATCATTTCTTTTTTGGGCAGATGATAACAAAGCTGCACAGTTTGAAAACATTAATTCAAAATTACCACGCAGTTGGGAGTTGAATTTCTATGGAGAGGATGTTCATCAAAAAACATGGCACATCCAAGTTGATGCAAACACTTTAGGAAATATGAATGCCGATCTGCCTTTTTATTTGATCATTGGTGATGATGAAAGAATGGATGATAATGAGGCATTGCGTCAAGTAGAAATGAAGAAAAATAATGAAGGATTCTTTGAGTGTTATGTCAAGCTTGATAATAATAACTCAGGAAGAGATTACTTGAGTTTTACGCAGCAAAAACTTGATCAACTGCAGAATGAAACAGATACTGATGATTTGTTTCCTTCATACGCAACGGATGGCGTTTTTCCTAATCCGGTACGTAAAGGGGAACTTTTCTATTTAGGAATTCAAGATGTGTTAGATAAAGAAGTTTTGGTAGAGATTTTTAATGTCAATAGTCAATTGGTTTCCAGTAAAAATGTAAAGTCAACTGGAAGCATTGAATACTCCAATGCGTTAATTGTTGCAGGACAATATACTGTAAAAGTATCGGGAGACAAGACTCGGAAGTCTTACAAATTGATAGTACAATAATTTTATAGAATTTAAATTTTAAGAAAAAGTATTTGCCTGTTAAGGTATCTACAGGGGACACTAATGCCTCTTTTCAAAATAGACTCATAGCATAAACATATTCTTATGAAAGGCTCAATGACAACAAATTTATTTGCTCTTAATTTTTTAATGGGAGTGGCTCAGAAATATAAAATCAAAGAATTTTTTACTTTAAAATTCGCTTGTAAGGTGTTTACGCCAATTATAATCTTTAGTATAATAGGAGATTCATTTGATTCAAATCTGAGTAATCAAAATGTATCTGAATCAGTTCAGATTCTTGAGAATATAGAAGGTAATTCTCGATTGGATGAAACCTGCGCAGATCTGATTCTAATGACAAAACTAAATGGTCTTGTTGTTAAGAGTGCCAATGCAAAAGTATCATCGAAAACAAAGGTTCAGCAATCATTATCTAAAAAAGCAAAAAGTAAAGTAGTTGTTCCGATAGATTTGAATAGAACTAAATATAATTCACCTGTAACAATTGAAAATATTATAACTGAGCAAAAGATATTTAAAAAAGTTAAAAAAAATATCACCAGTATTTCTAATGATGTGAGTTCTCCCGTTGTCCCTCAGAAAAAATCTGCTTTAAAATCAAGCGTAATACCTGCCTCAAAAGTGAAAGTAAAAACAGATGAAAGTGAAAGTAGTAATTCAAAGAAGTCCGTCAAAACTTTATTAAAAATAGCTCCTTTATCAGTGACAAGTATAGTAGGCGTTTCTCCAACGGAAGATGTGGTGTTTCCAAGAATAGCGACTAAAATTTCTATGCCTATCAAATCCAGAGAATACAATACAAAAGTTTCAATGTTATCGGCAAAGGAGAGTGCAAATAGAAAAAATAAATTTGATAAAATCATTGAAATTGATCTGACTAAAAATGCGTTTCTAGCAGATTTGGAATTAGGCATTATAGGAAAAGCTGAAGGAAAATCTTTGGACAGTCCAACGGATAATGTTTTTAATATTATGATAAACCAACCTATTCTGAATGATAAAACTTACAAGCTAAGTTATGAGGTTTCGGGAGTATTAGGACATGAAAGTGTCAATAGAAGTATCAATGAGCGTCCTTCTCGAGGTGGCTATATGGTTAAAACAAATACAGAATGGAAACTAGTTGAAGAATTTATTTCTGCAAGTTGGATTAAAGAGGGTTTTAATAGCATTCGTTTTAACGAAAATTCAGATTCTAAACAATATAAAATTCGCAATGTCAAAATAGAAAAATTTGATAATCTGAATTTAGATAATGTTGTGGTTCAGAAAGTCAATTTAGTTAAGGATGATGTTGTTTACCTTAAAGGGTTCAGTACTAAAAAAATACAAAGCATCAACATTGCTGGTTCAACTTTTGAAGTCAATGCTGATGAATTTGAAGTTGTTTACAAATTAACTGAGAATGAAAAATCATCAAACGCATTGTCTCTTGTCTCCATAAATTTAGATGGTGAAGTATCAACTTTTTCAGTAGACTTCAGTGATAACATATCAGAAGCGGGTGTGCTCGCTAAAATTGATAATTCTGTCAATACAACTCAAAGTTTAATGACAGTTGAGTTAGGAGGTCAATTGTATTTGGATGGTGCTAAAATAATTGTCAGACCCAATGATTTGTTAATGCCAACTAAAATATCAATTACAAAATTGAGAAATGTGGATATGACCGCATTGAGTTCAGGAATGATTAATGTTACAAAAGACAGAACGGCTTTCAGGTTTATGCCACACGGACAAACATTTGAAAATGAAGTTCATGTAGAAATTCCTTTTGATGAAAAGTTAATTCCTAATGGATATGACATTGGCCAGTTGCAGACTTTTTTCTTTAACGAGAAAATTAAAAATTGGCAACCCATCACTATAGACAGTATAGACATTGACAAGAAAGTAGTAAGAATAAAAACCAATCATTTTACAGATTATATCAACGGTGTGATACAAACACCAGAAAGTCCAACGGCTTCCGCATTTACACCAACAATGATGAGTGATATAAAAGCAGCTGTACCGACAGCTGGAATGAATATCATGCAACCTCCCTCTGCCAATCAAACGGGTGATGCAAAAATTTCATACCCATTAAATATACCAGCAGGTAGAAGAGGTATGACGCCTAATGTGAGTTTAAATTATTCTAGTGAAGGTGGCAGTGGATGGTTAGGTTTAGGGTGGGGTATAGCAACACCCGCAATTACCTTAGATACACGTTGGGGAGCGCCGACGTTTTCTATGGATGACGAAACAGAGTTGTATTCTTTAAATGGAGAACAACTCGTTTTTGAAAATGACAAATACAGACCACACAGACATGATGAGGGTTCGGAGTGTAATACAACATTATTGCCACGACAAGAAGGTGATACGCGATTTTATGAAAGAAAATTGGGAAGTTTTTCTAAGATAATTAGAAAAGAGGGTAACCCTTTAAGTTATACTTGGGAGGTGACTACGGCTGATGGTACAACGCACTATTATGGTACTTCCGAAAATTCCAGAATTGGAGGGGCAAATGGTATTGCAAAATGGATGCTAGAGAAATCTGTTGATAAATATGGTAATAATATTAAATACATCTATGACACTGTTGATGCTGTTAATGCAAATGGCAACGCTTCAGAAGATGGACATAACATTTATCTTTTAGAAATTAAATACACTGGTTTTGATGATGCAGATGGTAAGTATTCCATTTATTTTAATTTCTCTGACATTGGCAAATTTAATGGGATTTTTGATTTGCCAAGAAGAGATGTTGTTATCAACAACAGAGATGGATATAAAATGGTGGATGATCGCCTATTAAATAACATACACGTAAAGTATGATGGTAACGTGATTAGAGAGTACAGGTTTTTATATGAATTAGGTCAGTTTTACAAAACAAGATTGACGGACATAAAAGAGTTTGTTAATAATGCAGAATTTTATTCTCATACCCTTGAATATTATAACGATTATAAACATTGCGAGCCACTGTTTGGTGAAGAAGTATTAGTCAATTTACCTTGTGGTGAAGAAGAAGATTGCGGACCAGTTGATACGGATGGTGATGGCATTGGTGATTTATGTGATAATTGTCCTACTATTCCAAACGAGGAACAAGGTCCATGTCCAGAAATAGATCCTTGCGGACTTTTAGATTCAGATGGGGATGGAGATAAAGATGGTTGTGACAATTGCCCTGATGATGTCAATTCTAATCAAGCCGATACAGATGGTGACGGCATTGGAGATGCATGCGACAACTGTCCTAATGATTGGAATCAAGATCAAGACGATAGTGATTATAATGGTATTGGTGATGAATGTGATATCTGTGATGGGGGAAGTAACAGTGGGGGATCGAAGAAACTTTCTGATGGTGAATATGACGATGGAGATGATATACCAGCAGAATGCGATGTTTGTCCTCAAGATAATGATCCTTTACAATTAGATACTGATGGAGATGGCATAGGTGATGTTTGTGACAATTGCCCTTTGATTCCTAATGAGCTTCAATTTGACGGTGATGGTGATTTAATAGGATATGTCTGTGATGATTGTCCTTACATATATAATCCAGAACAACTAGGTTGTCCAATAGATACTATAAGTTTTAAAAATGATTCTCTCTCGATAAAAACATTGCAGAAAAGGAGGCAAGGACTTCCAACAAGAAGACAAACATTACAAGAACAAGTAAGCGTAAATTTTGAAACACCATATAATGTCAATGTTAAGAGTTTCGAAAGGAGAATCAATGATTTTTTGCAGAATAAGAAAGCGACTTCATCTAACAATAAAAATCTAGATGAGCCCTGTTTAATTATAGAGACCGACTTCATTCCAGATTTAAATGAGGTAGATCATATGCCCTTTTCTTCTGCTTTAGGGTCAAGTAAGACTAAATATATAAATGGTGGCATATCGCCTACCTTAGGGAAGGGGCCTATTCCTGTTCAAAAAGGAACGGTGGTTTCATTTTCAGGTAAATTTGGAATGGGATTCGATTTTAGCAGATCTGATATTGTAAATATAGATATGAATGGGGATGGATTCCCAGATTTAGTTAAAAGAGAAAACAAGAAACTTAATTTCTATGCCCATAAAATCGAGTATTACACCTCTGGCAATGGAGACGAAATTCCTCTACATTCATATGAAGATGAAGGCGTTGAATTGATGGATCTTGAAGCGCTTTCTTTTACAATTCCAGACTTTTATAGATCTAGCTCAATTTCAGGAAATGCTGGAATAAGTTTAGCTGCAAGTAATCCTCCAGATGGCACTATTGGTGGAAACATTGGCTTGGATCTTTCCGGTAGCTTTTCTCTAACAGATATATATTTTACAGATGCAAATGGAGATGGACTTCCAGATCTATCTGTTAATGGTACGGTATTTTTCAATATTATAGGAGAAGATAACAAGACACCCACCTTTAATATCTCTAGTATTCAATCTGAAAATATGGTTGTTTTCGGAGAAGCTGTCGAGATAGAAGAACCAGATCCTGCATTGGAGTTTGAGTTTGCTACTGAAGCGTATGATGTCATAAAAGTGTGGGAGGCCCCACATGATGGTGAAGTGATTATTAACAATGGATTTCCTACACCAGGAGTTAAGGTATCTATTGAAACAGATAACAATGGTATTTACGGTTATGGTAATCCGATTGCAGAAGGGACATGTAGGCTCTATGCAGGAGATACAGATGTGATGCCAATTGAAATAGACGGGTTGTTGTCTGGCATACCATTAGGATGTGCACTCAATTCAGATCCGAGCTATAGCAATCCATGTTCATCTACAACTTCTGACGATTCAGGGGGCGGTTCAGGTAGCGGCGGATCAGGAACAAATTGTGAAAATTTGACTTTAAGTCTATTTGTAGAGTATGGAGGTGCAAATACCGCTATTGCCTATTTTAATGTAAATGCTCCGGGTTCAATTTTAACAGTCAATGGACAGTCGCAAGGAACGAATTTTGTAGAAGTTTTTTATTCACCTGCTAATGATCCATTTTATTTTACGGCGACCGTGACTTTTGGTGATTGTGAATATAGTTATCAAGGTGTATTTGTCTTAGATGAACCCGCGGGTGCAACATATATATTGCAAGCTATAAATGGATCTAATGGAGGTGGCAATGGTAACGGAAACAGCAATACAGATTGTTATGAATGCGACAGCAGTGAATTGGGATGCGACGATTGTCTGCAAAATATTTTGGTAGTAGATAACGTGCTGGACGGAGAAACTGAAATAGAAACAGCATCTGTGATTGTTATTGCACAGAATACAATTGAAGACGGAGGAAGCGCCACTTACCATGGAGGGCAAGGTGTATTAATGAACTATCAAAATCAACAAGGTTTTGGAGTTGAAGAAGGTGGTCTTTATCACGCCTATGTAGAAGGCTGTCAGGGACAAGACTCAGGAGGCTTAATGCCAGGGAATCCAGTTGTATTAGAAAACTCAAGTTTACAAGTTAAGCAAGGACAGAAAATATACTTCAGGTTGCACAGCGATGTAGAAGGTGAAGATGACGAAATGGGATGGAATCCAGAAGTGAGATATACTAGTATTAGTGGATCATATGTCAACAGTGAAGAAATTAGTCAAGTGGGTATAAAACCGCACAAGAGTAAATATTCTGAAGGATTCCTATTGAATTCTATGGCACCAATTTTCTTAGAACCTGGCACGCATCAAATAACTTGGGATGGGTTTGAAATACGAGGCATGAAAGATGAAGTAATAGTAAGAGTAAGGCAATTTACTCAAGCTTCAGATTATTTAGAATTGAATTCAAATTCAGGAAATATCAGATTCTATCAAAAAGCCAAGTCAGGAAGTAATATCACAAACATTAATCCAGGCAGTATAACAGTTAATGTACAACCCGATGTGAACTACGCATTGAGATTCGAATTGTACAGTCATTCAAATGTGGATTGGCAAAAAATAGATTGGAATCCTTTGATCACAAGTCAGATTCAAGAACCTTTGACAGGATCCAATGTCTTTGAAAGAGATGAAATGCAAGTGCCTGTAATCTACACATCATCTTATAAAAATGTAACAGGTGAATTTCAAGCAACAAATACCGACGAATGGAAAAATTACAATACAGTAGACTTAAGCAATTACGGCAACCATTCCACATTTAAAATCAAATTAGATTTTGATGAAGGTGATATAAGAGATGAAATGAATTTATGTGATGAAGATGAATCTGGATGTGATATGGGATTTGTTCATTTTACTGTGACACAATTTAATAAGGTTATAGCGCATAGATTAATAGAAATTGATCCCACTGCAAATGCAGGTTGGAATATAATTGATTATGATAATGACTGGATCGATGTTCATATATCTAATGATGTGTCTAAAAAACTCTTACTTGAATTCTCTGGTGATGGGAGTGTTGCCAGTAATGAATTCTTGAGAGTAATTGAAGACAAGAATGAAAATACTGGATACAATTTCAAATTAGGTGAATTAAAATCTCAAAATGGGAATTTCAAAAGAGATATAAAAAGAAGAAATGTTGTACTGATGAAACACGACCTTTCTTTGACAGGTCACTACTTTAGAGACTGGGGGCAATTTATGTATAACCCTGAAAGAGATGTTGATCCTTTTACTCCAACTGATGATTTTGGTAGATTATTAAATCCAAAAGAATTGAAGCCATTGGAATTGACCAATGCTCAAATCACTGAGTTAAATGCTTTGGAAAATTTTAGTAATTCACAATTAGAAGCACTAAATCCTTTAGAGGTTTTTAATCAAGAGACAATGTCTCCATTAGGTAATGGACCATTGGGAAGTTTTGTCGGAGTGAACTTACAACGCGCATTAGTGTCTCCTATTCCAATGGTTGTCATTGAAAATGATGCGGCTACACCTGCGGATAAAATAGAATTATGGCGTGGCTTTAGTGTGAATAATTATGCCACACAATACACGGGTAGAGCCTCAGATGCTTTAGAAGATTTTCAATCTTTTACAGACTATTATGAGTTGCCAGATTTCTTTGGAGAATCATGTACTGGAGCGGCTTCTATGAGTAAAGCAGTGTTGTCCAGTTCTTTATCAGCGGCAGGTGGGATGAGTTTATCTTTTGGAGGACCATTAGGTGCAGGGTTTGGTTTTAATACCACAATTCAGTCAAGCAGTATAAACCTATCAGATTATTTTGATATTAATGGAGACAGATATCCAGATGTTTTAGTTGGTAATCTAGCTCAAACTACAACTGCTACGGGAGGTTTAAATGGGATTTCGATAAAGCCTTGGGTTGAGACAGGACAGTCCAATTCTAGATCTTTAAATGGTAATGCATCTATTTCTCGTTCTGGTAAGTATGTAAATTTTAGTAAGATTACTGGTTCAACATCTGGAATCGGAGGTACAAAATTGGCTAAATTTTTAACAGATGGTAGGCAGAGTGCAAGCATAAGTGGTAATTATGGACATTCAAATAGTCATACACAGACGCTATGGGCTGATATAAATGGAGATGGTTTAAGTGATAGATTGTCATTTAACAATAATACAGGTGAAGTAACAACGAGCTTAAATTTTGGTATCAATGGGCTAGACGATTCCTCTGCTAAAAATTGGGGAAATGTAGGTTTAAACGTCAACAAGAATGTTACCAAAGGCTGGGGTCTAGGTTTTTCAATAGGTGTAGATGAAAGTATAGAAGGAGGGTATTCTACTGGATCAAGTAGAGCTGATGTATTAAGTACACTTATTGATTTAAATGGTGACGGCTTGATAGATCATGTCAGTCATGATGATGACATGTCTTCAGTTGATTTTAATATTGGAGATTCTTTTTATTCAGAAACCTGTGCGCTTGATTTTGATTTATTGAGACAAAGTGAATCAACCAGCCATACAGGAAATGGAACCTTTACCTTTTTAGTGCCTTTTCCAACACCGATTGGAATTATTAAAGCAGGAAGTGGAGCATCTTTTTCAGCTGGGAGTTCCGTTAATGTCACTATGAAGTCTGTAGAAGATTATGATGGTGATGGTTTCCCAGATTTTGTACAACAATACGAAAATGGAAATGTAACAGTCCGCCATTCAAGAATCAAAAGAACAAATAAACTTAAGCAAATTAATACACCTATAGGTGGACAGTTTGTTGTCGACTACAAACATGAAAAACCAGATTTCCATCAACCAACAGGAAAATGGGTGATGTCAGAATTACATATCCATGATGTCGTTGCGGATCCAGTCGAAGGGGTGGCATCATTCCATAAAGATTTTGAATATCACAATGGAAATTATGATAGAAGAGAAAGAGCATTCTTTGGATACGAATATGTTAGAGTAATAGATAGAGATACGCCTGGAGATTTGACTAGTAATGTCTATCGTCAAAATGTCACAAAATATAATAATGAAAGCTATTACCTCAATGGAGTTGTTTTAGAACAACATGTTGTAGAAGGCGATGTTGGGATAAAATATGATACCAATAACGATGGGATAATTGATGTTTTCGAAAAAGAAGAAATCAGTATCGAAAATGATCAGACTTTTACAAGATCATTCAACGAGTATGATTTAAGGGTACCGAATACTGCTACAACACCTTGGACTATTTCTGATAATAGTGAAGATGATAAATATGATGTTGGAGGACACTTAGGAAACGGAACGGCTTTCGTCATTTTAGAAAGTGCGTCCACAGAAATTATTGAAAAAAATGATGATCCCGAAGATTATATCACTTCGACTCAAACATTAGAATATGATCCTTTTGGTAGGGTAGAGTCTGTAACGCAAGACTCAGAGAAAGGCAATAAATACACAACTGATATCGAATATCACCCTGAGGATCTGGTTAATAATATTATATCTATACCTCAATCTGTTACCGTTTTACCTCTGGGGTCATCAACACCTTTAAGAAAAAGAGAAGTCACGAGTATTAATACACAAGGTGATCCTTTAATTATTGATGTGTTTTATTCAGATTCTGAATCCCTCACGACTACACTTGATTATTATCCCAATGGAAATTTGCATACTGTAACACATCCTCAAGACCAAGACAACAGACCTTATTTTCAAGAGTACACATATGATGATGTAGTAGATCAATATATCATCCAAATAGATGATCACTTAGGATTGCTGGGTACTAGTGATCATGAACAATACACATCTACTTCCGAATATAATTATAGGTTTGGTATAGCTGAATTGACAACAGATATCTCAGGAAATAAAATGAGATATATCATAGATGACTATGGGCGTGTGACAAGAATTATTGCACCTAAAGAATTAGAAGATTCAGATGAAAGACATACGATTAAATTTGATTATCATATTAATGGAGACGCTGCTCATTCTTATGCCAGAACCTATCATTATGATGAGGACTGGGAGGCCAGCGGAGATAAGAATATAGAAACGGTTACACTTGTGAACGGTTTAGGACAGCCTGTACAAGTGAAAAAGGATATTGAATTAAATGATGCACCTCATATGTCCGTTTCGGGCTTGTCTGTTAAGGATGAATATGGTAGGGTCGTGGAGACATTTCACCCTACACATGAAGTAAAAGTAAGCGGTGGAAATGTTGGATTTAATGCAAGCGGATCTGCATACTCTAGTAGTTCAATTTATGATGCTTTGGATAGAGTGATTGAATCTATCAATCCAGAAGGGACAATATCAAATACAGAATTTTCTGTATTGGATGATTTACATGTAACATTGGCATCAGTTCCACAAATCAATGATGCAAACGAACAAATTACCATCCGTAAAAGAGTCGTTAAGGATGCAGATGGCAGAGTACACAAAAGTGGAGATTCTTATGTAGGCTCTAGTACGGACAAGAAAGCCGTAGACTATATCTATGACAACATTGGCCAAGTATTAGAAGTGATTCCAGAGAATGGGAAGAAGACTATTTATACTTATGACTATGCAGGAAGAAAGACCTCATTCACTTTACCGGACGCTGGAACTACAACTTATACCTACGATGATCTCAGTCGATTAAAAACAATGCAAACGGCCAACTTAGCAGAAAGTGGTGGGTTCGTTGAATATAATTATGATGCTTTAGGTCGACCTAAAACTGTGACATATCCAGCATACGAAGATGGGACAGAAAATATAAACAACATCAACTATGAATATTACGGTCCAGAAGAAGATGAGAACACTGCAAAGCTACACTATGTAGAAGATGGCACAGGATTAACGCAATACGCATATGGAAATATGGGTGAGGTTACTAGAATTCTCAGAACAATTGTGGCACCAGGCGAATCGAATAAAACTTTCGAAGAAAGATTCGAATATGATTCTTGGAATCGAATTCAAACAATGACTTATCCAGGCAATGAAGTTGTAGCATATGATTACGATCTGGGTGGAAACTTAAAATCGATGTTAGGAGATGATGCATATATCACAAACATTGATTACGACCATTTCGAACAAAAGATACAATGCGATTATGGAAACGGGACAAGCAGTACTTATACTTACGATCCTGAAATGCGATGGATGGAGGCCATGTATGCACACACATCAAGTAGCGCATTGATGTTTGATAATACATACAATCATGACTTAGTTGGTAATATCACGAGAATTGAAAACTTTGCTGGTTATGTAGGATCAGCAAACATGGGTGGAGAATACTATCATGATTATAGCTATGATGGTTTTAATCGACTAGAAACAGCTACCGGTAATTGGGGTGACTCTGGAAATAATCAGATAGATGGAAATAACTTTATGTCGGATTATGATCTGAACATGTCATATGGATCTATGCATCGCATCGAAAGTAAAAACCAGATACATAATAGAGATGGAGATGTAGTAGCTGCAAACTCATATAACAATACTTATAGTTACGAAGACACTATGCATCCCAATGCAATTTCAAAAATCACACATGGAGTTGCAGGAGATACCGACTACAACGTACAATTGATGTCCTATGATGCGAATGGTAATCTTTTATCACATGTTAACCCTTTAGGAGAAGACAAAAGCATGGTGTGGGATGAAAATAATATGATGAAAGCCATCAAGATAGCGGATAATGCAGTACAACATTATATTTATGATGCAGGGGGTGAGCGTGTATTGAAAGGCAAAGGATACCTGACCTATGTTGGTCAGATGGGAGAGGAAGCAGAGTATGATATGCAAATAGGAAACTATGCTTTATATGCAAGTCCACATTTTGTTGTATCAGCCAATGATAAAGTCACCAAACATTATTTTTCTGGTACACAAAGAATAGTAAGTAGATTGGCTGGTGATGTTAATGAGACTATCTATGATGATTCTATGGAGGAAACGGGTACACAGACAGCGACCTTACAAGATAGGCAACTGGCCGACTTGGATTTAATAAAAGAGGGTTTCGAATTAGGCTCAATCACAGTAGTTAATTCTTTACCACCATTTATTCCATGCGAACCAGAGAATGGAGATGTCTGTCCAAGTATATTATACTTCTTTCATTCTGATCATTTGGGATCTGCGTCATTTATAAGTGATGAGAATGGTGATCCTTATCAGTTTTTAGCATATTTGCCTTTTGGAGAGTCTATGGCTGAGCAGCAAGCTGCTGATTGGACGACGCCTTATAGATATACTGGTCAGGAGTTGGATGCAGAGACTGGGTTGTATTATTATGGAGCGAGGTATTATGATCCGCAGAAGAGTGTTTTTGTGAGTGTTGATCCATTAGCAAATCATATTGATCAAGTAGATAAATCACCTTATATTTATACTTGGAATAACCCAATTAATTTAACTGATCCGGATGGGAGATTTCCTGTAGTGCCAATTTTAATAGGAATGTTTATCGTTGCAAATGCAACGCCTGTAAATGCTCCGTCAGGAAGTCATGAAGATGAAATTATATTTCAACAAGCGGTGGACAACCATGCTGAAGGCACATTGATTTCAATGCTACCAGGAACCAAAGAAGCCAAGGCTACACAAGTTTTGACCAATGAAGTTAGAAAAGGAGTAACTAAAAAAGTAAAAGAGAATACAATAAAACAAGCAACGAAAAAAGAGACTAATAAGCACTTGTCCACAGAACAAAAGGCCAAACAAATAGCTAAAGAGCAAAATGCAAATTCGATAACGATAAAACAAAAAGAACAGCATACACACTACGATCTTCAAGGTGCACCACATAAAACTTTGAAAACACCTCATGTACAGGTTTCCAAAAGAAATGTTAATCCAAAAACAGGGGCGACTTTTTATAATAAAGATAGAGGTCCAGCGAAACCTATGACAGATAAAGATATAAGACTATTGAAAAACTATATAAACAGTTTGGATAAATAATGACAGAAGAACTATTTGACTTATATTGCACATATAGTTTTTCAAATAAATTTTAGGAGATAAAATTAAACTATGGATGTATTTATTTTTCTGGTAACTGATTTTATAGTGCTTAAGCATAATTAAAAGATTTAACCAGAAAATTAGCAATAAGCTTTAGAAGCAGTAACATTTTTATAAATAGATTATTTTGAAAATAATCAAAAGATATCTTGATTTTTGAAAACGAAGGCTTGGTAAGGATAGAGATAAACATTCCAACAATCTAATAGCTCTTGCGTATTGATTGAATACCTAATATTATCTGACGAATTATAATAAAATAGGATTGCTAGTGCCTTTGGATCAAAAACAAAGATGAAACATCAGAATTGGTTCAACGAGCAAAACGATAAATATGAATATAGGAAAACTTAAAATTCACTAAGTTCAAGTTTAAAAAATGGATGAAAAAATTAGTAAAAAAGAATGGAATGAATTTGATTTTGAAAGCATGGATTTTCACGATGTAAGAATTTATGGAATTTGTTTTGAGAAAGAGCATTTTCAATTAGTATTTGATATAGATTATATTTTTGAATGGCGATTTAATAGTAATATTAATTTATATGATGAATATCTGGTAGCAAGTGCTTCTCTTGCTTTTGAGAATTATACAAAATTGTTAATTGACATCGAATCCGATAAAACATATGATATAATAATTGATTCTATTAAGAGACATCCTGAAATTAGAATAATAAATTCGGACCTACATGAATCTAGCTACGAAATCAAACTAAACTGTGGTTTAATTTCTTTTTGTGCAACTAATTTTATAATGAAACTTAAGTCTGAAATAAAAGCAATTGATAAGCAAGAGTTGGGGCTAAATAATAGGTAGCTAAAAGTTAAGTTTGTCTTATCGCATGCTATTGGAAGCATAACAGCTTCGACTAGATTGCAGATGCTTTTAAAGAATTGAATTTAAACTATAAAAAAAGAATAGTCATTTTTGAAGAAAGAAATTCGATAAAGACATAAAATGTTGCTGTTTGAGCGAGGCACTTGATAACTATGAAGATAGAGAAACCCGCATAATAGAAATCTAATATACTAGAGTGAGTTAACCAATCAATTCCCCTCGTTCGTCAAGGTATACACCTCGATGTAGCTTATTTTTCAAACAGAGATTTTGAAACGATAACAATCACTTGCCGCCACAAGTGATTGTTGTACTAGAAATTATTTGTATGAGAAAAAGTTGCAATTGATATTGAAAGATTGATATGAGTTGTTTGGATTTTTTTATGTGATAGTGCATCGAGGCATACCTCGACGAATGGCGGTATTTTCCTCAGCTGAATTAAACCAAAATCATCGTCATTTTCTTTCAAAAGTATTTTTGTTACATTTTTTATCTATTGGAATAAATTATAACCAAGCATTAAAACTAACTACATTGGTCGATGATATCGTTCCGACTAAATCCTCCTCATCCTAACATCATTCTCTACTAAATCATTTATCCATCTTTCCTTGCACATCAAACAAACTCCTTCCCCATACCCAAAAACCAACTAAAATTCTCTATCTTAATTCCAACAAGGCATTACACTCATTGTATACCCATACGAAAGATTAACTTTTTCCCCAAGTTAAATGCAGAGAAGAAGTACATGAGTCAGATCAGTTTCTTCCTAATAATCGAACCAAAAAAAACGAAAACCCAAAATCTGAGAGTATTGAAGCATTTATGAGATGCTGATGTTCTCGCAGAATACAATCATATTTTTTATAGCAATCTAACTGCTCAACAGACAGTAAAGAGATCTTTTGTTTCTCAATCATACCTATGCGATTTTATGTTTTAAATTTTGAAACCATGTTTAAATAGAGAACATGATTCCCAGATTGGTGGGACGAGTACTTAGAAGACAGACAAAACTGTAGAAAAGAAATTCGAGGCTGATAAATATTGAGCAACTTCTATTTTAATAAATTAAATACGATGACTCAAGTGTCAACTATAAAATAAAAAGTATCTTTATTCTCAGGAACAAAGGATACTTTTATTCATTCAACAACCGCACTCACCACAAAATCCTGAAAAACTTCTCGGATATTCAATTGTCGTGAAGTCAATACGCCTCTAATACTAACTTAAAAGTTGAGTTAAAAATTAAACGTAATTAAGTTAATTGTTGAAAAAGATTCTATTCTATTGTTTACATTTTTAAGGCAACGGTATATTCTCTTGAATGAAGGTGATTTTTAATACACCAATATATACTATTATTAAATACAATTTATCATGCTTTGTTCATTAGAATGAAGGAGATTTTGTTTTTTTACAACACCTTAGAAATATACATATACCAATTCCACTCCCAAGTCGCACCATTGTCCTCAGAAAAAGCTTGTCGCCAAATAGGATTATTGATGTCAGACCTGTCCCATTCAAATTTAACCAAGATGTCCTTGTCTTCAAATGTGTCTTTGGTGTAGAAGTATCCGATGTCTCCATAAAACGAACCAAAGACTGGCGGGTCCATTTTTCCTGATCTTGTAACATCATGCCAATAAATGCTCCACAATTTTGTCTCCTGATCAAAGTATCTAAATGACATACCCTCAAAAGGCTCTCCATCAAAACTAGCATAGAAATGATCGATGTTGCCCAAACCATTTAAAATGATGCGACAATCTTGAGTAGCATCAAATTCAATCCAATCTTGACAATTATTTAATCTGGTTTTTAGTTTCTTGTTTCTGATTTTCCAGCTGCCTTTATAAAAGTCAAAGTCATTTTTAGATGATGTAGGTGAAGCTATATTTATGAGTTCGTTATTATCTGCGAATTCAAAATGATTATTTTGAGGAGTCATGAATGTAATTTTATCTCAAATTAATCATTTTGAAATATAGTCTTTAATTCTACTCAATCTCAAATAGCACATTAAGACTGTAACGGACTACGATAGCTTTGAATCCTGAAATGGGAGCTGCAGGTCCATTGTCGAATTCATAAGTATCTGCATTAAAACTACCTGATCTTGCTAAAGGTGTTTCTGTGACTTTTAAAACTCTACCCAAACTTTCTCCAGATTCTGATAAAATCAACTTTGCTTTTTCAACTGCATTTTGATAGGCTTTAGATCTGCTTTTTGTGAGATAAGCATCTGTTTCTGTATGCTTGTATTGAGTAACAGACAGTGTTGTTACAATGTTATCAAAAAGATCTAGGTCTTCAAAAGTTCTTATAATTTTGACGTATTCTTCAACATTCTTCACACAGATATACAGTGATTTTTGTAGTCTTCTTTTGAGGTATTTATTATTGTTGATTCTAGGCCTGTACATGGTTGTATTGCCTTCGGTAATTTTATTATTTGGAACATTCGCTTGTTGTAATCCATTCCTTACCTTTTCCTCTAGCCCCTCAAGTTTAACTTTGTTTTCCTTTGATTCTTCTTTATCTGTAAAGTATTCTGAAAAGCTAATTTGAATAATGATTTTTTCTGCTTGTTTTTAGCAGGTGTATTTCCTGAACTGTTCCATGGGAAAGATAAACAAAGTACGACTACTGCCACTAGGCAGCGAATGGTTTTGGGTGCATTCATAAAAGAAAGTCATTTTTTTGAAGTTGAAAACGAGCAACTTCTTGTGTGTGTGTAAAAAATAGTTTCAACTGACGGCTAATGCAAAAGCGTTAGCGCCTGTGTGTTCAGGGATGGGATATTAAATTACTGGATTGAATAATAATCAATAGCATTAGCTATCAAGTATCATTTTAGTAGGTAGGAATAATACAAAACTCGTACCGAGGAAAACTTTAAAGGGGTTAAATTAAACGCTCTTTTAAATTTAGTCGAGTCCTTTGCAAATAATAACCGACAATACGGGTTGCATATTGTCGGTTAGATATATTATTTTTTCACAAACATTTGGAAAGAGTGGGAAGGAAGAGACCGAAGACGGGAGACGGGAGTTTCCCTATATCGTGGGAACCTCGGTCTTCGGTCTCCCGTCTTCGGTCTTTTATTTCGTCACAACCTTAATCAAAGTTCCGCTTTCAATCTGATCGTTGAGGCGCATGCTATTTAAGATAGCAAACTCTTCAAAACGATTGGAAGCTAAGTTGTTGTCTTCAAAAACTTGTCGAAGGGTTGAGTTCTTCTTAACTGTCACGATTTTAATTTTTTCAGGTTTGACATTAATCTTAGATTGATCACTAAGCGCTTTAAAATTATCCATGGTACTCAAAAAATAAGCAGCATATTGGCTATAATCTTTTCTGAGTGAAATTCCGTGTAATCGATAAATGACATTATTATACTGAATAAAGTAAGTCAATATCCGCAGTGTTCCTTGCGGGTCATTTGGGTTGGCCTGATCAGCAGTTACTGCCTTAGCGGGAAGTCCGTTAACCGTCAGATCTTTAGAGCCAACTAAGCTGAGTTGATTCGTTTGCACAAAAGTATTGGCAGCTTCGTTGAGTGTTTTCTCCTGAGCTAGTTGTAGCATTACGAGTGCTTGTCCATTTTCAGGAGCATGCTGTACCTGTATGGGTGAGTTGACTGTTCGCCATCCTTTAGGCACTGGATATTGAAACTTCATTTCAGGGTGATAGAAAACATCATTTTCCATGTATCCCTGACGAGGGTCTTCACCATATACTAAACCGTCGATCATTCTGAGGTAGGCATCACGATTAACTTTTAAATTCTTTTTGCCCGTTTTTTGTTGCCATTCGTCAGCCAGTTCGCCTACCTTTTGGTTTCGGTCCACGGGGTCTGGGTGTGTTGATAAGAAGTTTGGAATTTCTTCACCGCCTCCCTGCTCACGCATTCGGCCAAGGGTTTCAAAGAAGTTAGCCATCTCATGTGCATCATATCCGATTTTGGTAGAATACTCTACGCCTAGCCTATCTGACTGACTTTCATGAT